>Ga0209189_1000006_pt1 | contig 222055 bp, 280 predicted proteins | sample C_130820_EF_Meta_FD_187308 | JGI IMG/M metagenome (GOLD analysis project Ga0209189, IMG submission 187308) | Freshwater microbial communities from Lake Croche, Canada to study carbon cycling - C_130820_EF_MetaG (SPAdes) (version 3) | ecosystem: Environmental > Aquatic > Freshwater > Lake... | reverse complement strand
AATGATATTAAATTTTAATCTATTATCTAGATTAGAATCTGTTGAAATAAAACCTTATAGTTCAAACCAGGCAAATCAAAAAAATGTTTCTTTTAAAGATTATGAAAATTTTATAATAAAATGGTTGGAAAGTCCAATCAAAAAAAAATTTAACTTTGTGAATGCCGGCCTTATAAAAGATAGTATAAATAATATAAAGAATAGTTTTTCTGATGACCATGTCTATATTACTCCTTCTGGGAAATATGCGGTTTTAGAATTTGATCTTAATGATAACGAATATTTTTTAGAATATGATACGTTTGATGAATATTTAAAATGGTGTGATCTAGAAAAGAATAAAGTAAATAAAAATAAAATTTGTTCTAAATGCAATTATTATGGGCATTGTTTGTCCGAGCATTTGCGAGAAGTTAAGAATTTAGATAATAGTTGCAATGGATTTAAACACTTGATTGATTGGTATGGAACTAATAATAGCAGATTGTAATTTTGATTTACAAAAAATGCATGAATATCTATTGATATATGGATATTATTGCTATCACGATGATTCTTTAATTAATATTGTTTCTAAAAAAGATATAATATGGGAAGATGAAATTGATGGATATGCGTCTTGTGAATGTGATGTGCACACTAAATTTTTTATAGAAACTCAGTTAAATAAATTCAAAAATTTATATCCGAATTTAAAATTAACTAATTCCTCATTATACTATGGTATAGAAAAAGGAGCCGAAGTTTGGCACACCGATGCAAGAGAAAATATTACGATTCAGGCATTATGTTATCAAGAGGATTTTCAAATAATAGAGGGCGGTAGTCTACAAATACAATGCTATGACAAGATTGAAAGACACTATTATCCTAAAAATGGGGACATAATGATAATAAATCATACAACAGATATAAAACATAAAGTAGATAAAATAGTTGCAAATAAAAAAAGAATAGTATTAAATATGGTGTTTCAATAGTATGAAAGAATGGAAAATACGTCAAGAAGTATATCATAGATTAAAATTAGAATATGATGATGATCTAAATACTAAAAATATACAAATAAGTGACGATATACTTCTTGACGCTATTAGATATTTTCACGAAAAAGATATTGGTTGGATATACCCTTCCAAAAGTTATATGGTTGGGATATGTTATGCTAAATGGTTAGCAGAATATTTTGGCGGAAGCCCAGTGGAATATTTAAACGATCCCGAATTACTTTACAATAACGACCCTTACTTTATTGAATATAGCCGAGATACAAAAACGTATAATCAAATCCTAGATATTATTAGTTGGAATTTTGATAATAATATAGGTATGGTTCCAGACGTTAAAGAATATTTTTTAGAGGAGTTTATGATAAATGACAAAAATTAATTATGGTTTCAATCCTTTGTGGTCAACAGAAGTACTATATGGCAATACAAAAAATAAAGAAGTATTAGACAATGCGTGTCAAACATTATTTCAAGAAATAAATTTTAGTTCTCCTCGTAGTGAATTTTTAAAATCTGAACATGATATACTGAATCATGGGCCGCCAGCAATGCAAGTGTTCAGAGATGAGGTGGTCTGGCCGGCGTTTGAGGAATACTTAAATAACATGGGTATTTCTCTTAAAGATTTTCCTGAAAGACATATAAAATCTTGGGTAACAGGAGTTTTAAATGGTTATATGATTCCCTATCATAATCATTCTGGCGCAGCATTAAGTTCAGTATTTTATATGATAATAGACAAACAGGCACCGGGGGGTGAACTTTTATTATTTGATCCTAGAAATAATGCAAATCGAGGATATAAAGAAGAATTCTATAAATTGTTTGAAAATAAATCTATACGGCCCCATGATGGCGATTATGTAATTTTTCCTGGATTTTTATATCACCAATCTACTCCTTTCAATGGCTCTATTCGTTTAGCAATGCCAGTTGATTTATTTTTATAAGGTAAATAATGCGTTTTCATATATTAGGGTTGCCCCACACAGTAAGTTCCAAAGAATTTAATGCCTGCGCATATACGCAAAAAGTAGTTAAGTTTGGCAAAATGATGACAGAGCGAGGACATACTGTTATACACTATGGTCACGAAGATTCTGATCTCATTTGTACAGAGCACGTATCAGTTATTACCAACGAAGATTGGGAAGTTGCATATGGTGGATATGATTGGAAAAAGAATTTCTTTAAATATAGTATAGGCGATCATGCATATCAAACATTCTACACTAATGCATCAATTGAAATAGCAAAAAGAAAACAAAAGAATGATTTTTTACTTCCTTTCTGGGGAAGCGGAGTAAAATTTATTTGTGACGTACATGACCACGATATGATTGTAGTTGAGCCGGGTATAGGATATGCCGGCGGGCATTGGGCAAGATGGAAGGTATGGGAATCTTATGCAATAATGCATGCAAATTATGGAATGAATGGGGTTGCACATTGTCAATCCGATTGGTATAATACTGTTATTCCTAATTATTTTGATCTAGAGGATTTTGAATATTCTGAAGAAAAAGAAGACTATTTTCTATTTCTGGGAAGAGTATACGAGGGTAAGGGCGTTCATATTGCAGTGCAAGTTGCTGAGAAGTTGGGAAAGAAATTAATTATTGCTGGGCAAAATCCCGACAATATGACATTTCCTAATAATGTGGAATTTGTAGGTTATGCGGACATTGAGACTAGAAAAAAATTAATGTCAAAGGCAAAAGCCGCATTTGTTCCTTCAATGTATATAGAGCCATTTGGCGGAGTACAAATAGAGTTATTATTATCTGGGACACCGACAATAACTACAGATTGGGGTGCTTTTACTGAAAATAATTTAAATGGATTAACGGGTTACCGATGTAATACTTTTGATCAGTTTGTAACTGCTGCAAAAAATATCGATAAAATTAACCCAAAAAATTGTAGGGTATGGGGCGAAAACTTTACTTTGGATAAAATTGCTCCTATGTACGAGGAATACTTTCAAAATGTATTAAATGTATACACAGGAAACGGTTGGTACGAAGAAAATAAATATAGAGATGGATTAGGTTTTTGTGAGAAAATATATCCTTCATATCCCGCTCTTGAGGTTAAGATGGACTATGATTTGATGTGGCAAGAGGAAAAACCTTGTACTGATAGATTAGCTATTTGGATAAAGAATAATATTTCTCCAAAAAAGGTTGTTGATATCGGATGTGGTCCGGGAATGTTAGTTTATTCTTTGAGAGAAGTAGGCATTGATGCATTTGGATATGATGTTGATGAAAGAATAATCAATAAAGAATATTTGAAACAGGTTAGTTTATTTGATTTAAACGATCCTGCAGATTTAGTTACTTGCATGGAAGTAGCTGAACATATAGAAAATGAATTATCTGACAATGTTGTTGACAGCGTTGTACGAAATATAAAACCTGGGGGAATATTAATATGGACTGCTGCAATTCCTGGGCAGGGTGGCGTTGGTCATATAAATTGTCAGGAAAAAGAATATTGGCAAGAAAAATTTGAGAAAAAAAATATGATAAGAAACACCGAAATGGAAAAAGAATTGATAAAATATACGTTAAACGGCATTTATATGGGATGGTTTGTTAACAACGTAATGATATTTAATATGACCTAAATTCGGTTTTGAGGGTCATAATACCTAAATTCTTGTTATTATAAATAATAGAGAAAAAGATCTGGGAAAATAATGACAAGAGCACGGATATATTCGCAGAGTGGGATAGGGGGAGGCAATGTCGCTGCTAGCAATGTTACGCTAGCTACTCTAAGTCCATTTTTAACTACCGCCAATGTAGTAGAATTAACTAACTTATACTTTACTAATGCTAGAGTATTTGCTAACCTGCAACTTGCAAGTATTGATGCCTTACTCGATGTAAATACGGCGAACAGCAGCAATGGGCAAGCTCTTATTTGGAACAGCACATCTAATGTTTGGGCACCAGGTAATGTAGCAACCTCATTAACATTAAATACACTATCCCCATTTCTTACAACTGCTAATGTAACGGAATCCAATTCCAATCTATATTATACTAATACAAGGGCAAGAACTGCACTTACTGCAGCCGATCCAACCATTATTATTGATGTAGTTGCTGGTACTATTCGTGCAAATATTGCTGCAGTATCGGGTGCAGCAAATACAACAGACGGATTGCCTGAAGGTTTTACAAATCAATACTTTACAAATGCGAGAGTAAATGCATTTATTCAACCTTGGTTAACCACTGCTAATGTAAGAGAACTGGGCAATAGTTTATATTTTACAAACGCAAGAGTTCAAACAGCATTATCACTTGCTAATCTTGTTGATCTTGGCGATGTAGTATATTCCGGTACCCCTAGTAACAACCAAGTATTAACTTGGAATTCTACCGCAGGCTATTGGACAAACGCCACTGCAAATGCAGGTTCCGGTGCGGCAACATCTAATTTTGCAGAAAGAGCTAATGTAGCAAATACAGTTTTAACACTGTTAAACTTTACTACATATGATTTAAATCCCGATCCAAACGGCATAAATCCTTATTTCTCTAATACAAGAGTACTTGCATTATTCTCGCCAGGCGGAAATACGCAAATAACAACATCGAATGTCGCCGAAGGCACCAATCTATATTTTACCAATGCAAGAGCGCAAGCTACAGTTACTTTAGCAGCGGTAATACCTTATTTAACTACGGCTAACGTAAGAGAAACAACTAATTTATATTACACTAATGCAAGAGTTGTATCTGCAGTCTTACCTTATTTAACTACTTCGAATGTATCGGAAGGCAGTAATTTATATTACACTAATGCAAGAGTTGTATCTGCAGTCTTACCTTATTTAACTACTTCGAATGTATCGGAAGGCAGTAATTTATATTACACTAATACAAGAGTTTATGCTTTTGTACAACCGTATTTAACTACAGCAAATGTATTAGAATCAAATACAGCATTATATTATACCAATGCAAGAGTATTGGCTAATATTGCAGTTAGTAATATTGCAACGCAATTTTTGACTGTAACAGGCAACATCTATGCCACAGAAAATGTCACAACAAGTAAGAGTTTGGTATTATCTAAAAATGCTGGGTCATCTTCGGCCGCATCTGGTTCTGGAATTTATATTGAGGGTGCGGATGCAAGTATTCTTTACAATGATTCTACTAGATCTATAGATGTAAATAAAAACATAACAGTAACAGGTAATATATTACCAAGTATTTCGGGCGTATTTAATTTAGGTTCTGCCTCAAAGAAATTTTTATCGTTATATTTAGGCACACAGACAATCTTTTTAGGAAATGTTACTTTAGGTGAAAGTGCAGCTGGTGGATTGGAAGTTAAAACTGCTAGCGGTGCTCCTAGTGATGGTAGTTTTGCAAATCTTGCAGCAGTAGAAAATATAACTGCTTCAAGATTTACGAATGGTGCGAATAGTTTAACAGAAGCAAATGTATATTTTGGCGGCAATGTTTCTCAATTTATAACCAATAGAACAGGTAATATCTATTATGGTATAAAGAAAAATAATAGATGGGATAATTTTGCAGGTATAAGAGTACAAGAAACTAGAATAGTACCTTTGCCATCATATCCCACATATACGTGGAATGTTGCCAATTCGTTTGCAACAGATTATGTATTTACAGGATATAGTAGTGGCAATGATATACCAATTACTATTACTGCGGGTGATACTATTGTATTCAATGTCACCGCTCCTACCCATACTATGTGGATTAAGACTGCGCAAACGACAGGCACAGGTCAGGGTGTTACGACAGGCTTTATTACTAATAATGGTGCAGACAACGGCACAATAACATGGAACACTACAGGTGTTGTTCCGGGAACATATTACTATAATTCTGCAAATGATGCATCAATGGGCGGCACTATTACCGTTAATGCTGATACGCAAGCTGCGGGCAATGTTCGTAGTGATGTTATTATATACAATGATAATGAATTAACAAATAGCAGTGTTGCTAGAATATCTGTACTTGGAGATGGTAATACATTATTATACGGCAACGTATACCAAGATTCGGGTAGCAAATTATATGCAAATCTTGTAGGTAATGTTACTGGTCGTGTATCTACTTTAGACAATCATACCACAGCAAACTTACGCGAGGGCACAAGTTTATATTACACAAATGCAAGAGTTAGATCCACACTAAGCAGTGGTACTGGCGTTACATATGATTCACCCAATGGTATTATAAGTATTGGTCAAGACGTAAGTACAACAGCAAATGTCACATTCCGTAGAGTAATAATTACTGATAATTTAACTGTATATGGTAATGTAACAACTGTTAATTCAAATAATCTAATTATTTCAGATAATATGATTTATTTGAACTCCAACACTGCATATTCTAATCCAGATATTGGCTTTGCATTCAATTATAACGACGGTGCATACCATCACGGCGGATTCTTTAGAGACGCATCGGATGGTATATTTAAAGTATATGATAATTATGACCCAGAGCCAGATGCCAATATCTTTATTGATACTTCTAACAGTTCATTTAGATTAGCAAATATTCAAGCTACAACATTCTTTGGTAATACGGTGGGTGGTGTAACAGCAACAACATTAACTGCTACAACTTTATCAACAGGCAATGCTACAGTTACAGGTACACTAACAGCAAAATCAAATCTAGGATTGACATTAGGCACACCTGCACAAGGATCATTAACAAGTAATGCAGTCACATTATCTACAGGAACAACAGTGACAGATAGTATCACATTAATGAATCAAATTTTAGGAAAATTAGTTCCACGTTCACCTCCCACATTAAGTCTTACTACAGGTAATATTTCTATTGTGGGTGCAGCTTCATATAGAATATGTAATTTTACGCAAACATTAAATGGACCTACTGCAACGCAAGTTCCCGCGGGTGCTTTAGTGGCTAATGTTTTAAGAACAAATACTTGGGCAACAACTTGGGCAAATACTGTAGGCCCAGGTGACTCGGGTATTGTTGCAGTATATGTAAATGGGGTTGACTCAGGGTCAAGAGTATTAACAACAGGCAGCGATGATGGAATATATGGTAATCTATATATTGCTAAAAATCAAGATTACAATAATGTAGTACCAACCGTTACTGCAGGGTTCTGGGAAAGCATGGACTTGAGAGCAAATTCTACAGTTGCTCCTGCGGGATGGAATGAAGTATACATAACACATTCATTAGGTAGTTCAAGTAATGTTGTTATATGGTATAACGACCAAAGTAATCTAGGTCAACCCAACGCAACTGCAACAACATTTGCACCTACAACAAATAGCTATACGTATTCAAGCAATGTTCCTCACTTCAATAGTTCAACTGTTTGGACATTGGCAACAAATGTAAATAAATTAAGTGGAGATTTTTACCATTCTTCAGATACATTTATTACGGGTGCCGCAGGAACAGGGTTCCAAACACCTGCATCTATTACATATTCTACGGCAGGTATAACAACTCCGTTGGCAAGAAATTTATATGCAACAAGTGGTAATATTCGAGTAACAACAACCTCTTCTATTGCAACTGGTTTTAGTAGAGCTACTACTGGAGTGGGACCAACTTTAACAATTAACAATGGTTATACAGCAAATTCTGCCGTTGTTATACCATATACAGGTAATGTATTATATAAGACCGGTACAGCTAGTACTATGGAAGAAACTGCAATTACTGTGGGTTCTACTGTAGGTACAGGCTCAACTACAGTTTCAAGAATAATTAATCCGGGTGCAGGTGATAATCCTACATATTCAGCAAACGCAAATCTATACACATCAACAACAGCATTGCAGACATATGATGCAGCAATTGTTGGTGCAGTATTAAAAAATGATACTACAAATTATAGTGCAGGATATTGGCCAACAATCGGACCTAACCTTTCAGGCCAAGATTCATCTCAATACTTTACATTTAGATTAGTAAGAACTTCCTTATCAAAATTTGACATTAAATATACAGGTAACATAGCAGGTATGTGGGTAGCAATGCCTGGTTCTACTATAGATACAGCATCTACAGCAAATGGTTGGTTAGATATGAGCGTAGCGTATGGAGGTTCGGGTGTTCCTGGCGCAAACACAGGTGGTAATGGTACGAACGGTTGCGCATTAGGCGGCGCAATAGGGGTCAATAGATCAGTAACAGCTGCAAGTAATACGTGCACATTTGGTACAGTATCAACATCAAGTACAGTTACAAATGAAGTATATGTTAGAATTAAACTTACAACAGGTCAGAGTGTAACAGCTCTATCATTAGAAACGGCGTCACATTAAATGGCAGTATCAGATTCCTCAAAAGTAGACTTACTTTATAAGAAACTCTTTGGTGTAACCAAGACAGATACATCCACGAATAAGGGTGCTGGTAATGAATCCATTGCAAGTCCTGCCTTAGTTCGAGGCGACAAAATTTGGGTGGATGCAGGTAGTATACCGGCAATCGCAGCCAATGTAACTAATATAGTACAATCATATTTAACTACAAATCGTATAGAATGTACTGCAGATACCACAACTACTCCTGTTGGTGGTGTTTATCCTACATGGAAAACTAATTCGACGGATTGGATTTCTCCAGAATTTGGTTCAACATACTTTGTAAAAGTATATGCAGAAACTGCAGGAAATGCGAATCCAACAAATGGTATATCATTATCGGATGCAGGCGCAGGTAATGCTGGCGAATGGTACTTTGATTATCAATCTGGTGTATTAAACTTTATTGGCGGCACAATACCCGCAGCGCTAACCGCAGCTAAAGTTATATACATTACAGGTTACCGATATATAGGTGCTATAGGTATCACATCTCAGACAAATGCAACTACAGCAACTACAGCTAATGTTGCATACGCTGCGAACATAGCAAATACTGTTTTAACTTTAAGTAATTTCACAACTGCTAATTTAACAGAAGGCTCAAATCAATACTTTACAAATGCAAGAGTTACTGCTAATTTATCACAACAAAGCATTAATGTATTTGCAGATGTTGACATAACCGGTATTACAACCAATGGTATATTATCATGGAATGGAACATCTTTTGTTGCAGGTACCGTGGGCGGCGCCGCTACATCTAATGTTGCATTAATTGCCTATCAAGCAGACCATGCTAATACTTCTGATAATTCAAATGTAGCTAATTCAGTATTAACAATTAGTAATTTTACAACTTCTAATTTACGTGAAGGTTCAAATCTTTACTATACTAATACAAGAGTATATTCAAATGTAATTGCATTATTGCCCGCTCTAGCTGGATCAGGTATACAGATTCAGGCTAATGGTCAAATTAATGCAACAGCATCCGCAACATCGGGATTTGCATCAACATCCAATGTGGCAAATACTGTTTTAAGTATTAGTAATTTTACAACTGCTAATTTAGCAGAAAACATTAATTTATATTATACTAATTCTAGAGTATTAGCAATAGTTACCCCTTATCTAACAACATCAAATGTTGCAGAGAGCACTAATTTATATTACACTAATGCTCGCGTGATATCTACAGTTACTCCGTATCTAACAACATCAAATGTTTCTGAAGGTTCAAATCTTTACTATACAAATGCTAGAGTTTACTCAAATGTAATTGCATTATTACCTAGCTTAGCTGGATCAGGTATACAGATTCAAGCCAACGGCCAAATTAATGCTACGGCATCAGACACTTCTAGATTTGCATCGACGTCTAATATAGCAAATACTGTTTTAAGTATTAGTAATTTTACAACTGCTAATTTAACAGAAGGCCTAAACCTTTACTATACTAATGCGAGAGTTTATTCTGCTATTGTAGGCAATTTAGCAACAAAGGCTAATGTAACAGATTTAACAACAGCAAATGTAACGGAATTAAACAATCTTTACTATACTAATGCTCGCGTAATATCTGTAGTTACTCCTTTTCTAACAACATCAAATGTTGCAGAGAGCACTAATTTATATTATACAAATGCCCGAGTAATATCCGTAGTTTTGCCTTATCTAACTACTTCAAATGTTGCAGAGGGCACTAATTTATATTATACTAATGCTCGTGTTATATCTGCAGTTACTCCTTATCTAACTACTGCTAACGTATTAGAATCAAGTTCCAATTTATATTATACTAATGCGAGAGTTTATTCTGCTATTCAAAGTAATTTAGCAACAAAGGCCAATGTAACAGATTTAACAACAGCTAACGTAACAGAATTAAACAATCTTTACTATACTAATGCTCGCGTTATATCTGCAGTTACTCCTTATCTAACTACTGCTAACGTATTAGAATTAAGTTCTAATTTATACTTTACAAATGCTAGAGTATTTGCTAATGTAGCGCAAATGAGTATCAACGTATTTGCAGACGTTGATATGACCGGATTACAAACTAGCGGTATATTAATTTGGAACGGGACATCTTTTGTTGCAGGTACAGTAAGTGCTGCAGCATCATCCAATGTTGCGTTGATTGCGTATCAAGCAGACCATGCCAATACTTCAGATAGGTCAAATGTAGCTAATTCTGTTTTATCTTTAACAGGATTAACAACTTCTAATTTATTAGAAGGTACTAATTTATATTTTACAAATGCAAGAGCTGCTATAGGTTTAACAGGTTTAAATGTTAACGTAAATGATTTATATGCTGCAGGCAATTTAACAGTACAAGGCGAGTTTACCACATTAAATGTGGCAACACTAAATATTGAAGATAAAAATATAACCTTGGGTAAAGGTTTAACAAGCGCAGCACAAGCTGACGGCGCAGGTATTAGTATTGATGGTGCTCAGGCAAATATAACATATTTGGTTTCTGGCGATAAATTTAACATCAATAAAAATGTTGAAATTCTTGGGGACATTCGCGCTAATACATGGACAGGTATATATTCAGCAAATGTTATAGAAAGTACAAATCAATACTTTACTAATACAAGAGCTGTTGTTGCAATAACTCCATATTTAACAACAGCTAACGTAACAGAAGTTAATAATCAATACTTCACTAATGCAAGAGTAGTTGCTAATTTACAACTACAAAGTATTAATGTACTTGCAGATGTAGATATATCTGGTATAAACAACGATGAATTATTACTATGGAATTCTAGTGATCGCGTTTTCAGACCAAGCTCACTCACAAATAAATTAACCACAGCAAATGTTGTAGAATTAACAAATCTATATTTTACAAATGCAAGAGTAATCTCTACATTATCAGATGGTACTGCTAATTTAACATTATATAATTTAACAACAAATGGTTTATTGACAATTAGTTCTGGATCTGGTGCGGAGACTACTACAGGTATTGAATTTAAAAATAATCCTGCAGGCGGTACTGGAGATACAGCAAAGATACAATACTATGCTGCTAATATAGGGGTTAATGATGATACCATATTAGAAATTAGTGTTGCAAATAATGCTGGCGATAGTATTAACTTAAAGACTACAGGAGGGGGCGTCGGTGTTAATGTTGCAAGACCGATTGCAGAATTTGATGTAGCAGGTAATATTAATGCTAGAAATAGTTTACTATTCTCAACATTAGTTACAGGTCCATCTGCAGCATTCAATATTGTTACTTCTAATACTTGGAATGGATTATATACTGCTAACGTATCCGAAGTTACTAATTTATATTATACGAATGCAAGAGTATTATCAATAGTTACACCCTTATTAACAACATCCAATGTTGCTGAAGGTTCAAATCTTTATTATACTAATGCCAGAGTATACGCAAACGTAATTGGATTAATTGGTTCAAAAGCTAATATATTTGATTTAACGACTGCTAATGTAATAGAATTGACGAATCAGTATTTTACTAATGCTCGTGTTATATCTGCAATAACACCATATCTAACAACAGCAAACGTAACAGAAGTTAATAACCAATACTTTACTAATGCAAGAGTATATGCAAATGTAATTGGATTATTATCACCTAAAGCCAACATTGTAGATTTAACAACAGCTAACGTAACAGAATTAAACAATCTTTACTATACCAATGCTCGCGTAATATCTGCATTGACCCCTTATTTAACTACGGCCAATGTAACAGAATTAACGAATCAGTATTTCACGAATGCAAGAGTATATGCAAATGTAATTGGATTATTATCACCTAAAGCCAACATTGTAGATTTAACAACAGCTAACGTAACAGAATTAACGAATCAGTATTTCACTAATGCAAGAGTATTTGCAAATGTAATTGGATTATTATCACCTAAAGCCAACATTGTAGATTTAACAACAGCTAACGTAACAGAATTAACGAATCAGTATTTCACTAATGCAAGAGTATTTGCAAATGTGTCGCAAATGAGTGTTAATGTATTTGCTGATGTAGATATTACTGGGGTGTTAACAGGATATTCCCTAGTATGGAATGGATCTTCATTTGTTGCAAGTGCTCCGTTAAGCGCAGTAGATAATGCAAATATTGCAAATACTGTTTTAAGTATAAGTAATTTTACAACCGCCAATCTAGTTGAAGGTAATAATTTATATTATACTAATGCAAGAGTATTATCAGCATTAACGGGTAATATTACTGTTGGTAATTTGAAAGTATCAACTGCATTAAATTATTCAAATACTACGGGTGTAGTAAAAGTATATCAATACTATAACGAAGCAAATCTTAGTTTGGATACTATATTCTTATGACAGCAGGAACAAGATTAACTAATCAAGGTATTTTATATGTGAATGGACTCGATGAAGTCTCACAAACAAAAATAAGTGAAACCGGAAGCACATTATTTGCTGCAGAATTTGATGAAGTATCACTTAATCCAATACAAAATGGTTTGGCTAAAAGAGAATATATAGATGGCAAATACCAAGTAGCAGGATATTTTGACGAATATACCGGGTTTTAGGCAATATAAATATTAAGTATTAATAAAAAGATAAGAAATGGCAAAATTACTAAGTGGGACAAGGATTTATGGCAACGCGTTCGTTGATGCTTTTATCAACGTCGGCGGAAATGTCAATGCCAACGGAACAATAAGTACAAATGCGTTAGTTGTTAATGGCGTAGAAATATTTAGTTCTGGCCAGGGCGCTAATATAACAGTAACAAAAATTACTGCTAATATTTGGAATAACTTATACACGTCAAACGTAATTGAAGGCATTAATCTTTATTTCACAAATGCAAGAGTATTAACTGCTCTAACCAATTCTACTGTTCAGGGTAATCTAAACCTAACGGATGGCTTAACGGCAAATACTGTTACAGCAAATTCATTCATCAGCACAGGTACAGGTGTACCTACATTATCTTCTGCCACAAATATTAACCTTGCTGCCAACGGCATCAACGGTGGCGCAGTTGTTGTCCAATCTTCGGCATTAAGATTAAATCCTGTTACTAAAACAGTAAGAGATACTTTTACTCCTTCTACAGGAGATTTAGTATATAATTCTAATACTGCCACCGTACAAGTTTATGGTTCTGCCTGGAAAGATGTTTTGCTTTCTGATTCAAATGCTAACTTAACTTCTATTTTAGCAACAGGCAACATAACAGCAAACTCAATAGTTTCTAATTCTTTAGTTATCAATGGTGTAGAAGTATTCAGTTCTGCGCAAGGTGCCAATATAACAGTAACAAAAATTACTGCTAATATTTGGAATGGATTATATACTGCTAATGTAATAGAAACGGCATCCAATTTATACTTTACAAACGCTAGAGTATTAGCTAACGTATCTCAAATGAGTATCAACGTATTATCAGACGTTGATATTACGGGTATTCAAACGAACGGTATATTGTCCTGGAATGGAACTGCATTTGTTGCAGGCACAGTAGGTGGTGCTGCCACATCTAATACTGCGTTAGTTGCATTCCAAGCAGACCATGCCAATACTGCGGATAATTCAAATGTAGCTAATTCTGTATTATCGATTAGTAATTTTACCACTGCGAATTTAGCAGAGGGTAGTAATTTATACTTTACGAATGCTAGAGTATTTGCTAATGTAGCACAAATGAGTGTTAACGTATTTACAGACGTTGATATTACTGGAGTGCAGAATGGTTATGCTTTAGTATGGAATGGAAGTGCGTTTATTCCGACAGTTGTAACAGCCGAGACAGCAAGTATTGCCAATGTTGCATATACAGCAAACATAGCAAATACAGTATTATCGATTAGTAATTTCACCACTGCTAATTTAGTAGAGGGCACAAAATTATATTATACAAATGCTCGTGTTATATCCGCAGTAACTCCATACTTGACAACTGCCAATGTAGTTGAAGGCACTAATTTATATTATACAAATGCAAGAGTATTAGCCAATCTTGCTACTAGCGATGTTTCTGTAAATAACTTAACTGTTGCAGGTGATTTAGTAGTTCAGGGAAATACTGTTACATTAAATGCATCAACAGTAAACATTGAAGATAAGAATCTATTATTAGCAAACGGTGCAATAAATGCTGCCGCAGCTGATGGTGCAGGTATATCTATTGCAGGCGCAAATGCTAATATTACTTATGCAAGTACCGGCAATAAATTTGTAATAAACAAACCAGTAGATATAACAGGTGAAGTAAATACTACAGGTAATATTTTTGTTAATGGTGATCAAGCAATTACGCTTAATCCATTAAATCAAAGTTTAGCATTATTAAGATCACAAATAGAAGCACCTGTAAGTAACGTATTATATGTTTCAAAGAGTGGTAACGATAATAATTCTGGTAATTCTGTAGCAAATGCATTGGCTAATATTCACACTGCTTTAAACAGAGCAAATTCTTGGACAACCGTATTTGTTAAATCTGGCGAATATACATTATACCAACAACCAGTAACAATTAAAAAGCGTGTTGGTTTGGTTGGAGATAATTTAAGAACAACGACAATTCGCCCTGCGAATGTTACTCAGGATATGTTCTATGTTAATAATGCTTGTTATGTAACAGGATTTACGTTTAGAGATCATCAGTCTCCTTCAGCAGTATTTTCATACAATCCAGATGGTTCTGCAGGATTTATTACAACCAGCCCATATATTCAAAATTCTTCATCCATTACTACAACAGGTACTGGTTTAAGAGTAAACGGCGACTATGTAAGCGGATTAAGGTCAGTTGTTGTTGACTCGTATACACAAACCAACGAGGGTGGTATTGGTATACATATGCTTAACAGAGGTTACACTCAATTAGTTTCAGTATTTACAATTTGTTGTGATATTGCTATTCTTGCTGAGAATGGTGGCTTCTGTTCTATAACAAATTCTAACGCATCATTTGGTAGATTAGGTTTAGTTGCAAGAGGTGTTAGTACTCCATTAACATATGGTGTGTTTACAGGTACTACTGAAACAGATACAGGAACACAATATATTTTTGCTAATTTAACTGCAAGACCAAATTATGGTGATGCTGTTCTATTCGCAAATTATAATAGAGATAAATGTGCAAGAGATACTGGGTTAATTTTAGATTCCTTGGCAATAGATCTTGCATATGGTAGTAACACGCAATCTGCATTTGCTGGTCTACAATATTGGGGACAATCTACATCTGCTATTGCAAATGAACAGTCACAAACTGTTGCAGCGATTTCATTTGTAAAAAGTTTAGCTGCAAATGTTACTGCTAATGTGACTCCGACACAATCTTATCAAGCAAACGTTTTCCAAGTAAGAGGTCCTGGCGGTAATTCTTCTGCAAATATAAATGCAGAATTTGATTTAATTGCTAATATTATTACTGGCGGAACAGTTGGTGTAACAGATAGAATTATACCTAACGGATTAGATGTTACATCCAATGTATCTTTAAATAGAACAGCAAATCTATTATTATCCAATAAGAGTTTTATTGCTGCAGAAACTGTTGCATATATAAGACAAACTTATCCTGGATTCTTTAGCAATGCCAACAATTTTGTTGACGTAGCAAATTCTGAAATTACTTGTTCTCGCGATGTAGGCTATATGATTGATAGCGTTACATTTGATTTATTGCATGGCGGCAATCGTCAAGCAATTATGTCTGGAACATACTACTATAATTATAGTGTAGATACAACGCAAATTAATAATCAAGTTGTACAAACAGGTGCAGCATATAATTACATTGGTTCTATTATAAGTAAGATTGTAACAAATAAAAAGGTTGCAGCATATAATCAAGAAAAATGTGAAAGAGATACTGGATTAATTGTAGATGCATTGGCATTTGACTTAGCTTATTCTGGTAATACCCAAGCTAATTTTGCAGGTTTACAATATTGGTCACAAACCGAATCCGCAATTAAAAATCAAAATACTGAAACATTAGCAGCAATTACTTATGCTAAGCAATTAGCATCCAATGTTGTTTTGAAGAATTTAATTACTTCAGTTAAACAAGCAAACGTAACACAAAGTTTAACAGGTTTGGCAGGTACAGAAGCAGAAACAACTGTTGTAGATACAAATTTTGAATTAATTAAAGATATTATTGCTAATGGAACAGTCGGTGTAACAGATAGAATTGTTTCAAATCAATATCCATCAAATACAAATGTTAATGTATCGCGCGCTGCTAATTTGATTACTAATAATAAGTCATTTATCCAGGCAGAAGTTATTGCTTATGTAAATCAAACATACCCCGGATTCTTTGCTAACGCAAATAATTTTGTGGATGCCGCAAATGCACAGACTACTTGTTCTCGCGATGTTGGTTATCTCTTAGATAGTATTATATTTGATTTGAAGCATGGTGGCAATAAGCAATCGGTTCAATCAGGAACATACTATTATAACTATAATGCAAACACTACTCAGATTAACAATCAAATTGTTAAGACAGGTCAAGCGTATGATTATATTGGTAGTATTATAGGTAATATTATACAAAATTTACCAGTAACAACTAGACAAACATATGTTACTCAAAATACAACTGCAGCAACCGCAGCAACATCTACAGAAACCGCAACAATTTTAACAGATATTAGTTTAATTACTAGTATTATTACTAATGGTCCAAGCGTTGCGAAAGCCAAATTACCTATAGGTGCAAATGCAAGCACAAATGCTAATGTAGTTAATGCAACAAAGATTATTCTTGCTAATAAAGAATTTATTAAGGCTGAGACTATTGCATATATTAACGATGTTTTATTTGATCCACCTTATCAAATATTAGCCAGACAAAATACTACAGCAGCATCTGCAGCAACGTATACTGAGGCAAACTTAATAATAAATAACATAAACCTTATTACAAATATTGTTTCCCAAGGTCCTTCTGTAGCACCTCCAAAGAGACCTATCAATGGTAATGTATCAGTTGCAGCTAATTCCTATAATGCAGCAAAGATTGTTCTTGCAAATAAAGATTATATTACTGCTGAAGTATTAGGTTACATTAGTAAAGAATGGGCAAATATTAGTAATGGTTCTGTAGCATTCTATACAGTGGCAAACAGTACTCCGATGGTTGGTAATGTATCGTATGTTACATTATTAGAGGGCGTGACGGATACTACAATATTGGCAAATTCCACATTAACTTTACATCAACCAAGTTACATCTCTGCTCTTGGATATACATTTGAGTATATCGGTTCAGGTACAAGTATTCAAACAGCGTTACCATATAACGGCGGTTTCCCAATACAGGACAATGAAGTAACTGAGGAAAAAGGTGGAAGAGTTTATTTCACAAGTACCGATCAACAAGGAGACTTTAGAATTGGTACAGAACTAGTATTTAATAGAGTTGACGGTACCATTTCTGGTAGAACATTCAACAAGGCATTGTTCTCAGTTATGACACCATATATATTAGCAATCGAAGGATAAAAATGGCAACAGCATTAAACACATTCAAAACAGTAACAGCAGATTTAACGACAGCCGATAGACTTTTATATCAGGCACCATTAAGAAAAACTGCCATATTCTTATCGGTTCAAGCAACTAATATCTCAGCCAACGTTGTTACGGTTAATTTCTATCACGGCGCCAACTCTGCCGCGGGTAATACTCTAACCGCTCTTGCAAAGAATTTTAAAATTCCTTCGGGTGATGCTATGGCGGTCATTAGTGCTGGCGCAAAATTAGTTCTCGAAACAGGACAAAAAGTATATTCATCAGCAAGTGCAAACAACTCAGTTCAATTATTAATGAGCGTACTAGAATCAGCAAATGACTAAACTAATCTCGGGCAGAATTGCAAAAGTTACTAGCGCAAATGTAAGCGCTGACCGATACCAATTTATTGGATTATCAGAAACAGAACCAGACTTAGGTCTGCCTGCCGTTTCTGGATACGTACTTTCATCCGATATTAATGGTAATAGAATTTGGGTAGATCCTGCATCAGGATCCAGTGTACCATACTTTGCAAATACTTCCGGAATAGCAAATGTTGCCTTAATAGCAAATGTTGCCTTAACCGCAAACATTGCTAATACTGTTTTAACCTTAAACAATTTTACAACTGCTAATTTGGTTGAAGGTATCAATTTATACTACACCAACGCTCGCGTTATATCTGCAGTAACTCCTTATTTGACTACTGCTAATATATTAGAATCAAGTTCTAATTTATACTACACCAACGCTCGCGTTATATCTGCAGTTACTCCTTATTTGACTACTGCTAATATATTAGAATCAAGTTCTAATTTATATTATACTAATGCGAGAGTTTACGCTGCTATTCAGGGTAATTTAGCAGCAAAGGCTAATGTAACAGATTTAACGACAGCTAACGTAACAGAATTAAATAATTTATATTATACTAATGCTCGCGTAATATCCGTAGTATTACCTTATCTAACTACTTCAAATGTTGCTGAAGGTAGTAATTTATACTATACTAATGCAAGAGTATTGACGGCTTTAACAGGTAATGTTACAATAGGTAATCTAGTTACAGGCACTTCTATATCTAATAGTTATGTTACCTCAGGCAATGTTACCGCTGGCAATGTAATAGCAGATAGTGCTTTATTTGGTTCTGGTTTTGGTGGTTCTATAACAGGAGCTAATTTATTATCTGGTGCCTTTATTCGGGGCAATTCTTGGTTGGGACTTTATACAGCCAATGTAATAGAATCAAGTAGCGCATTATATTATACAAATGCCCGAGTAATATCCGTAGTTTTGCCTTATCTAACTACTTCAAATGTTGCTGAAGGTTCCAATCTATATTATACTAATGCTCGCGTTTATTCTAATGTTATAACTACACTTGCAGGTAATATCTTACTAGGTAATGCAAGTGTGGGCAATATTAGTGTATCGGGTAGTACTACATTTGGTGCTGGTGCGGGTGGTTCTTTGACAGGCGCCAATTTAGTATCTTCAGACAATATTCAAACAGGTAAATTAATTTCCTCATCTGGCAATATAATTATTGCCGGTAATATTATTCCTTCCGAAGACACCAGATTTAATTTTGGTTCTGCAGATAAACAATGGAAAGACTTTTACCTAAGTGCAGAGTCATTATATGTAGGTGGACAAAAATTATCAGGAAATAATCAGACAGGTTTAAGCTTAGTTACTCTTACGGCCTCAAATATTACTACAGGTAATCTTGTAGTTACCAGATCATTCGTAGGTAATATAACAGGTACAGTAAGTTCATTATCTAATTTTACTACATCCAATTTAATAGAAGGTACTAATCTATACTTTACTAATGCAAGAGTAATATCTGCTCTTACATCATATCTAACTACTGCCAACGTATTAGAATCAAGTTCAAATCTTTACTTTACTAATGCGAGAGTTACTGCTAATTTAGAGCAGCAAAGTGTTAATGTATTTGCAGATGTAGATATAACAGGCATTACAACCAACGGTATATTAATTTGGAATGGTACAAAATTTGTATCTGGTACTATAGATTCCGGAACAGCTGCAAACACCGCATTGTTTGCATATCAAGCAGACCATGCCAATACTTCAGATAGGTCAAATGTAGCTAATTCTGTATTATCTTTAAGTAACTTTACAACTGCAAATTTAGCAGAATCAAATGCCAATTTATATTATACTAATTCAAGAGTAAGATCCGCATTTACTGCCGGGCAAAGTATTATAATTGAAGCCAATGGTAGAATTAGTGCAAACGTAAGTCTTGAATTTGCAAATCTTAATGCAACTATTGCCAATATAACTACAAATAATGTAGCTGAAGGCAATCAAAATTTATATTATACAAATGCTCGTGTTATATCAGTATTAGCACCGTATTTAACTACTTCAAATGTTGCCGAAGGTTCCAATCTATATTACACTAATAATCGCGTTTACTCTAACGTTACAGCGTTGTTGGCAGGTAATATTGCTATCGGTAATGCAACTGTAGGCAATATTAGTGTATCGGGTAGTACTACATTTGGTGCAGGCACTGGTGGTTCCTTTACTGGTGCCAATTTATTATCTGCAACATTCATCCAAGGTAATTCTTGGATAGGACTTTATACAGCCAATGTAATAGAATCAAGTAGCGCATTATATTATACAAATACAAGAGTAAATTCTTTCGTACAACCATACCTAACAACTGCCAATGTAACAGAATTAAATAATCTTTACTATACCAATTCTAGAGTAAGATCTACTTTAAGCAGCGGAACTGGTGTAAGTTATAATTCTGTTACAGGTGCAATATCAATTGGACAAAATGTAGCAGCAACTGCTGACGTAACATTCCAGAATGTTAGTATTACAAACAACTTAACAGTATATGGTGGTGTAACTACATACGGTGCAAATAATATATCCGTTTCGGATAATATGATTTACTTGAATTCGAATTCTACTGTTTCGAATCCTGATATTGGTTTTGCATTTAATTATAATGATGGTGTATATCGACATGGTGGTTTCTTCAGAGACGCATCCGATAACGGTACATTCAAAGTATTTGATAATTATTCTCCAGAACCTGATGCTAATATCTTTATTGATACAGCACACGCCTCATTTAGATTAGCTAACATTGCAGCAACAACATTCTTTGGCAATGTAACAGGTACCGTAGGTACTTTAAGTAACTTTACAACTGCTAATTTAGCTGAAGGTATTAATTTATACTATACTAATGTGCGTGTTAATAGTAATGTTATTGCATTCTTACCTAGCTTAGCTGGTCAAAATATTACCATTGCCGCCAATGGTCAGATTAATGCTAATACACAAACTATATCTATTGGAGCGGTATCTCAATTCCTTACAACTGCCAATGTTGCAGAATCCAATTCCAATCTATATTATACCAATGCTAGAGTATTATCAGCTTTAACAGGCAATGTTGCCATTGGTAATCTTGTTACCGGTACTTCAGTATCTAATAGTTATGTTACCGCAGGTAATGTTACTGCAGGCAATGTTGTAATAGCAAATACGTTAATAATAGGATCTGCATCAGGTGGATCTTTAACGGGTCTAAACTTAATATCAGCTACTAATATAGTATTCGGGTCTGCTACAGGTAATTCCATAACAGGCGCCAATTTATTATCCGCAAATAATATACAAGGTATTAATTGGATAGGTTTATACACGTCTAACGTAATTGAAGGGATTAATCAATACTTCACAAACGCTAGAGTATATTCAAATGTAATCGCATTATTGCCAACATTGGCAGGATCAGGCATACAGATTCAAGCCAATGGTCAAATCAATGCCACTGCTTCTGGTGCTTCGATAACAAGTACCTCAAATGTATCTGAGGGTTCTAATCTTTACTATACAAACGCTAGGGTATTGTCAGCATTGACCGGCAATGTTACCATAGGCAATCTGGTTACAGGCACTTCTGTATCCAATAGTTATGTTACCGCCGGAAATGTTACAGCTGGTAATATAATAGCAACCGGTACAGTATTATTTGGTTCAGGTGGCGGCGGTTCTATAGTTGGCGCTAATTTGATATCTGCTAATAATATACAAGGTATTAATTGGTTAGGGTTGTATACATCTAATGTAATTGAAGGGATTAATCAATACTTCACAAACGCTAGAGTATATTCAAATGTAATCGCACTATTACCCTCATTAGCTGGATCAGGTATACAGATTCAAGCCAATGGTCAAATTAATGCAAATGCCCAATCATTATCTCTAGCAACACTTGCACCATTCTTAACCACATCTAATGTATCAGAGGGGTCTAATCTTTATTATACTAATGCTCGTGTTTTATCAGCACTATCAGGCAATCTTGTAGTAGGTAATTTAGTTACAGGCACATCTGTATCTAATAGTTATGTTACCTCAGGAAATGTTACAGCAGGCAATGTAATAGCAACCGGTATTGCAGTCTTTGGTGCAGGCACCGGCGGTTCTGTAACAGGTGCAAACTTAATATCCGCAAATAATATACAGAGTATTAATTGGTTAGGCCTGTATTCAGCAAATGTAATTGAAAATACAAACCTTTATTTTACCAACGCTAGAGTTTATTCCAATGTAATTGCACTATTACCCTCATTAGCTGGATCAGGTATACAGATTCAGGCTAATGGTCAAATCAATGCCACTGCTTCTGGTGTTTCGATAACAAGTACCTCAAATGTATCAGAGGGATCCAATCTTTACTATACAAACGCTAGAGTATTGTCGGCGTTAACAGGTAATGTTACTATTGGTAATCTGGTTACAGGCACTTCTGTATCCAATAGCTATGTTACTGCAGGTAATGTAACCGCAGGCAATGTAATAGCAACAGGCACACTATTATTTGGTTCAGGTGCCGGCGGAGTAATAGCAGGGGCAAACTTAATATCCGCAAATAATATACAAGGTATTACTTGGTTAGGTTTATATACAGCAAACGTAATAGAAACAGCAGGTAATTTATATTTTACAAATGCAAGAGTTTATTCAAATGTTATAGCTGCATTGGCGGGCAACGTTGCTATAGGCAACGCCACTATAGGTAATGTGATAGCAACTGGGGCAGTCTTTGGTTCAGGTGCCGGCGGTTCTATAGTTGGCGCTAATTTGTTATCCGCAAATAATATACAAGGTATTACTTGGTTAGGTTTATATACAGCAAACGTAATAGAAACAGCAGGTAATTTATATTTTACAAATGCAAGAGTTTATTCAAATGTAATCGCACTATTACCCTCATTAGCTGGATCAGGTATACAGATTCAAGCCAATGGTCAAATTAATGCAAGCGCTCAATCAATATCCCTGGCAACTCTTGCACCATTCTTAACAACATCAAATGTATCTGAAGGATCGAACCTTTATTATACAAATGCGCGTGTTATATCAGCGTTAACAGGTAATGTTACTATTGGTAATCTAGTTACAGGCACTTCTGTATCTAATAGTTATGTTACCACAGGTAATGTAACCGCAGGTAATGTAATAGCAACTGGCATTGCATTCTTTGGTTCAGGCACCGGCGGTTCTGTAACAGGTGCAAACTTAATATCCGCAAATAATATACAAGCTAATAGTTGGTTAGGATTGTATACATCTAATGTAATCGAAAATATAAACCTTTATTTTACCAATGCTAGAGTTTATTCCAATGTAATCGCATTATTGCCAACATTGGCAGGATCAGGTATACAGATTCAAGCCAACGGACAAATTAACGCAAACGCCCAATCATTATCTCTAGCAACACTTGCACCATTCTTAACAACATCCAATGTTTCTGAGGGTTCGAATCTTTACTACACTAACGCCAGAGTATTATCTGCATTAACAGGTAATCTTGTAGTAGGTAATTTAGTTACAGGCACTTCTGTATCCAATAGCTATGTTACCTCAGGAAATGTTACAGCGGGCAATGTAATAGCAACAGGCACATTACTATTTGGAACAGGCACAGGCGGAATAATAGCTGGGGCAAACTTAATATCCGCAAATAATATTCAAACTAATAATATTACTGCAGTTAATGTTACCACAGGTAATGTAATAGCAAATACAGCATCCTTTGGTTCTGGCACCGGCGGTTCTGTAACAGGTGCAAATTTAATATCTGCCACAAATATACAAGCTAATAGTTGGTTAGGATTGTATACATCTAACGTAATTGAAAATACAAACCTATATTTTACCAATGCTAGAGTATACTCAAATGTAATTGCATTATTACCTAGCTTAGCTGGCTCTGGTATACAGATTCAGGCTAATGGTCAAATTAATGCAACAGCATCAGCAACATCGGGATTTGCATCAACATCCAATGTGGCAAATACTGTTTTAACTTTAAGTAATTTTACTACTGCTAATTTAGCAGAAGGTTCTAATCTTTATTATACTAATACTCGTGTTCTATCAGCATTAACAGGTAATATTACCATAGGCAATGCCACTATAGGTAGTGTAGTAGCAAATACGGCATTCTTTGGTTCAGGGGTCGGTGGTTCTGTAACAGGCGCCAATTTGATATCTGCTAATAATATTGTAGCAAATACGGCATTCTTTGGTTCAGGCACCGGCGGTTCTATGACCGGCGCCAATTTGATATCTGCCACAAATATACAAGCTAATAGTTGGTTGGGGCTTTATACAGCCAATGTAATAGAAACGACAGGTAATTTATATTTTACCAACGCTAGAGTATTTGCTAATGTAATTGCATTATTGCCAACATTGGCAGGATCAGGTATACAGATTCAAGCCAACGGACAAATTAATGCAACAGCATCCGCAACATCGGGATTTGCATCAACATCCAATGTGGCAAATACTGTTTTAAGTATTAGTAATTTTACAACTGCTAATTTAACAGAAGGCTCAAACCTTTACTATACTAATACAAGAGTATTATCAGCTTTAACAGGTAATATTGTTATTGGCAATGCCACTATAGGTAGTGTAGTAGCAAACACCGCATTCTTTGGTTCAGGCACCGGCGGTTCTATGACCGGCGCCAATTTGATATCTGCTAATAATATTCAAGCCAATAGCTGGTTAGGATTGTATACAGCAAACGTAATTGAATCTGCATCTAATTTATATTATACTAATGCTCGTGTTGTATCTGTATTAACACCATACTTAACAACATCAAATGTTGCTGAAGGATCTAATCTTTACTATACTAATTCAAGAGTAATATCTGCGTTATCTACAGATGCAACTATCGTAATTGCGGCAAATGGTCAGATTAGATCCAATACTTCAGCAGGTACAGTATCATTAGCTGGACTTACAACTGCTAATTTAGCTGAAGGTGGTGCAAACCTATACTTCTCAAATGCCAGAGTATATGCAGCAATGGCTCCTGGGGCAGTATTTAAACCATACATTGCTACATTTAGGGGTAATGCTCAAGTAATAACTTTGAATCTTCCTGTTACTCCTGTAAATAATAACTATGTAACTGTTATTATTAATGGTGTTACACAATTATCTAATGCATATACTCTAAGCGGCAATGTAATTACTTTAAGTGGTGCCCCTGCAACAAATGCGGATATAGATGTTAGAATATTAGATGTAGCTCAAGTTTTAGCTAAAGATTTTAACAGTAGATTATTTTACGGTAATAGCGTAGCAAATACTACACTTATTAGTAATAATTTTACAGATTCGAGTATTTTAGTATTTGAAAACGGCGTAGCCCAAGTTCCAGGAATAGATTACTCCGTAAACAACGGATTATTAAGATTTACAACTCCTCCAAGAACAGGTGTAACTGTAGAAATAAGAGAGCTACCAACATTAAATGGCACAGGAACATATCTTGGTGGAAAAAATACTGAAGTTCTGCCTAACGGACAAATAAATAGTAATATAACTGTTGGACAAAATTTAACAATTTCGGCCAATGGACAAATTAACGCAATTGTGCAGGAACAGATACATCCGTTTCTGTTATCTCTATTATAAGGAAAATTAAATGGCGTATTCATATAAAGTTTTAGGGCAGGCAATGTCGGGGGCAAATGCAAACGTGGATTTGTATACTGTTCCCGCAGGTGCGAGCGCAATTATCTCTACTCTAAATGTATGTAATCAATCGCAATCAAATGTTACATTTAGAATAGCTATTAGACCAGCAGGTGTAACGGGCACATCTAAACATTACATTGTATTTGATTCACCTATTCCTGCACAAGATACTATTGCACTATCGCTAGGTATGTCTTTAGGTAATACTGATGTTATTACAGGGTATTCATTTCAAGGCAACGTAAGTTTTGCAGTATTTGGTACGGAGATTACCTAATGGGATTTAAGTTGGGTTCTACTAGAAAAGGGTCAGTATCTAGATTAAACGCCCAAGCTAATATACCTGCAATTATATCTGGGATCGATCCCAGACCATCCTATGCGGTGGATTTTTTACTAGTGGGTGGCGGTGGCGGTGGCGGTGGCACAATACCAGGCGGCTATTGCGGCAGCGGAGGTGGTGCTGGTGGCTTTGTCCAGGGGTCCGCCAACCTGACCGGTTACTCAGTATATACGATTACCGTTGGTGCGGGTGGCCCAGCCGGCGTGGGGTTAGCAAGAGCAGCCAACGGTTCTAATACAACACTTAGCAACTCAACTTTTACAGCCACTGTTGCATACGGTGGTGGTAGTGGCGGTGGTGCCGCCCCACCAACTAATAACGACACTTTTGATGGAAATATAGGTGGGTCGGGTGGTGGTACATGTACAGGTACAGCCAATGTCGGTACACGGGGCAACGCTATAATTGGACAAGGCAATCCCGGTGGCTTGTCATACCTTGGTGGTGGTGGTGGCGGTGGTGCCGCCACCGCTGGTGGGGACAAAGTAGCCCCAGGCGGCCGTGGAGGCGCTGGAGGTAATGGATCTTCTTGGAGCTTTGTTCAAAGCACCGGCATCATATATAGCTGCGGTGGCGGTGGCGGAACTGACACTGCTTTTAACCCCGCCCTCACGCCTCCTACTGCGGCCGGGGGTAATGTGAGTGTTTCTGGGGGCACCGGCGGGAATAAAGACCTTGCTGCGGTTGCCGGCACAATATATACAGGAACAGGCGGAGGGGGAAGATCTCAAATTGTCGGGTCACCAACTATTTCCGGAGCAGCAGGTGGGTCGGGTGTTGCTATACTAGCCATACCGACTCCGTCATATTCTGGTACATTTACAGGTTCTAATGTTGCAGCATCTAATCCACCTTCAGCGCCAGGTAAAACAGTATTAACTTTCCAAAGTTCCGGCACATATACAGCTTAAAATAAACTATGTCAAAATTAAAAGTATCAGAATTACAAAGAGCAACATCTATTAATCTTACAGATTTGATGTATGTTGTCCAATCAAATACCAGTAAGGCAGTTACTGCACAAGACTTACTGGGTAATATCAACGGCAATGTTAGAGTTACTGGTAGTATTACAGCCAATACTATTATAGCACCAAGTTATAATTCTTCCCAAGCCAATGCACTTACTGTGTCCAATGGCACAATTATCTTCAATTCACAAACAAATAAATTACAAGTTTATGCTTCGGGCGGTTGGATAAACCTACACTAGTATGTTAAAAGAATATATCGTCAGTTTAAAACGTGACGTAGATTATAATTTATTTTGGTCACAAATGGAGTCCGAGACAGATGGACTCCTTTTTGTGCCTAATAGGCGTGTAGATATAGTGAACAACAGAGACGGCAGTTTGCGTAGCTGCCATTACTCACTTACAGATGAAGAAGCCGACACATTAAAGAATGATGATAGAGTCTATTCTGTAGAGATTCCTCCAGAACAAAGAACAGATATCCAAATTGGTATTAGAGCCAGACAAACGGGCAGTTTTAATAAACCAATTACATCCAATGGTGCAAATGTAAATTGGGGCCTAGTTCGTGTAAGTAACAATAACAATGTATTCGGTGCTAATTTATCACCTACTGTACCAGGCTATGATTATTTTCTGGATGGTACAGGAGTTGATGTTGTTATACAGGATAGCGGATTAGAAGTGGCACATCCTGAGTTTACAGATGCCAAAGGCAATTCTCGAGTACAACAAATAGATTGGTATACTGCTAGCGGATTAGGTGGTACTCAAAGCGGGAACCATTACAGAGATTATGATGGTCACGGAACTCATGTTGCAGGTATTGTTGCAGGTAAAACTTTTGGTTGGGCAAAGAATGCAAATGTTTTTTCCATAAAAGTATCAGGGCTTGAAGGTTCAGGAGATTCGGGTACAGGTATATCCGTTACAGATTGCTTTGATGTAATTAAATTGTGGCATAGAAATAAACCTGTAGAGGCTTCCTCAGGAAAGAAAAGACCAACCATTGTTAATATGAGTTGGGGATATACTACTACAATTACAACCTCAAATATAACAGCAATAAACTACCGGGGCAATAGTTATTCGGGTGCGCAAATATCTGGTTATATTAAAAAATGGTATTTTGGTTTATATCCGGTAGGTGTAATTAATGCCCTATCTACAGATATGATATCCTATACCACATCTACACAAATTGGCTCAGTTGATACAGACATACAAGAATTAATAGATGAAGGCGTACATGTAATTATTGCGGGTGGTAATCATTACACAAAAATAGATGTCGCATCGGGTGCAGATTATAATAACTATATTACTGCAGGTGATACATATTATTGGCACAGGGGAAGTAGTCCAATAGATGATCAAGCCTTTAAGGTGGGTTGCATAGATTCAACTGTACGTGCCGCAAACCTAGATCAAAAAGCAGATTTTAGCGCCTCGGGCAATGGTATCGACATATGGGCACCTGGGTCAAATATAATGAGTTGCTGCAGTAATACAAATAGATTTAGTGCAGTAAGTTATAACTTGGATAGTGGTTTTAAACAAGTTGTTTTAAGTGGTACATCTCAAGCAGCACCTCAGGTATGCGGTGTGTTGGCAACATTTTTACAAATGAATCCAGGAGTTACTCCCAACCAATTAAAAATATGGGCGACAAATACAGCGTCAATTTCTGGTGTTATATATAATACCGGGAATGTTAATTTAAGCGATTACCTAAACAATCGATCATCATTAAGTACGAAAAATAAATTTTTATACGACCCCTTTAATGCATTAGCATCGCAAACGGGCGGGGCAGTTGGTCTTACAGGACCCTTAACACTAACAAATGGAACTATAACACTGACCTAAAATGATAAATGAATTGACTGAAGACAATTTTATGATGTATGCCATTAAAAATTATGATAATCCTTCTTGCATTGGGATGGATGAATTTTTGGATGATTTGAAAAGATTTAAGTACATTAAGCGATTGTTAAGAAAACATAATGTAGGTAAAGAATTAAAAGAACGATTGATATTAAATCATATAATTGTTCTTGGTAATTTATTTGGTGTTGAAGCAACAACAAAGATGTTGTTTTATAAATTAGAGAAAAAATTTTGGCCTCAGGTAAAAACATTTCTTGTGTTTTTAAACTATATGCCATTAAAGATAATAGTGTCTCCTGGAATAGAGATCTTAGATAAAGACATTCCTATAGATGAATCAATACTAGAAGATTTAAAGAGGATTTAATGGGAAAATTTGTAGACTCAGTCATCGCATTTAGAATACTACATATGTTGGTTGTTCCTTTTGAGAACACCGAAGCTTTTCGTCTTGGCATAATCGATAAGACGGGTAAAGAACTAATGAAGATGCGAGATCTTAATACTGTCGAAGAAAGAGATGCCTACACCCTGCTTCACAGATTAGTTTTCCGATTAAAAAGAATTATAAATAAAGTACCAATAGAAAATAAAAAATTAGTGTCACTTGCTGCGGCATATGCTTTAATTAAAGAAGATCTTGCTAACGGTAAAGAGTCAATTAACCTTGAAGAGAAATTTTTATTAAAGCTTAACGAGGACCTAACAATAGAACTAATGGAAGTAAATGCAGCACTAGATAAAAGTAAAATTTTATCTTTTAGACAATTTGTTTCAGAAGAAGGTGAAGGTGCACCCGCAAATAATGCGGCTGCAACTGCAGGTGTGGCAGGCTTAGATAAAAATCCCCCAGTAAATAAAAAAGCACAAAGAAAATGGACATCTACTAATAGCATGTTCAAAAGAGGAAAACCGAATGCCTGAACAAGAAGAATTACAACGCATAACAGTATTAGAAACAGAAGTTAAGGGAATTACCCGAACTGTGGAAAAGCTTGAAGGTAGGATTGATTCCAATTATTCTACTCTACATCATCGCATAAGTGAAATGCGCGATGACATGATTACCAATATTGAAACCAAACATGACAAGGTTATGGAAAAACTCGATGAACAAACCAAGGCTAGTACAGATCAACATAAAGCTATTTCAGATAAAATGGCTGCCATCGAAAAATGGCGCTGGATGGTAATGGGCGGCGCTATTGCTGCAGGCTACGTTTTGGCTCATATTAAATTGGAAAAGTTGTTCTAAACACTTGACTTCTCCCTAAAATTATATTATAATAAAGACTCTAATGGGAGTCTCGTTTTGTCTTTATTCACTGATCTTAAATATCTCAAACTAATAAGTAACCGCTTGCCTCTGTTCAAACAAAAGAGCGAACGCCTTTACAACTGCAGATGTATTCTTTGCGGAGACTCATCAAAAAAACAAAGTAAAACACGTGGTTATTTTTATGTTGCTAAAAATGATTTGTATTATAAGTGTCATAATTGTAGTGTTTCCATGCACTTTGGTTCATTCCTAAAACAACTAGATAGTTTTCAGTATAACCAATATGTAATGGAACGATATAATGAAGGCTTGCCAATGAACAAGCCACATCAAAAGATTGAGGACAAATTTAGAAAGGAAGAGCCTGTTTTTGAGAAGAAGGAAGAGACATTATTAGATAAAATATTGGATAGGCTTGATACTTTACCCGAAGACAATGAAGCAGTTCAGTTCTGTCTTAAAAGAAAAATTCCAAAGGCAATGTTCAACCGTTTGTACTTTATTTCCAACATAAAGCACATCGTGCAACTTTCTGATAAATATAAAGACAAAATAACAACAGAAGAACCTAGGTTAGTTATTCCTTTTTATAATAATATTGGTCAACTCTCAGGAGTAACTTGCAGAGGATTGCGAGGAGAATCCTTAAGATATTTGGTTATTAAAATTAAAGAGGACGATGCCTTGATATTTGGAATGAATGAGGTTGATAAAAACAAACCAATTTATGTAACTGAGGGTCCATTGGATAGTTTGTTTTTACCAAATGCAATCGCAGTAGGTGGTACATCTTTCGGTAAAATGGAATTATTAGATTTGCCAAAAGATAAATTGGTTATGATTATTGATAACCAACCGAGGAATAAGGATGTTGTCCGAGTGCTTGACAAGGTTATAGAACGGCATTATAATGTGGTTATATGGCCTCAGAACATTGAAGAAAAGGACATAAATGAAATGGTTGAAAATGGTATTGATGCTGCCAAAATTGTAGCAAAAAATATATTTTCAGGTTTGGAAGCTAAAATGAAATTTACAGAATGGAAAAGGTGCTAAATATGAAATCCGCGATTGTTACAGTAGTTACAGATCCAGAAACAGGTGAATTAATTTTACCATTAGATAACGAAATTTTTGATGAGACAGGTTGGGAAATTGGCGACACTTTAGAATGGATAGACCAAAAAGATGGTTCTTGGTTGTTGAGGAAACAAGAAAAAGAATGGGTATTAGTTGAATGTGTTAGTACATTCCGTCAACGCTATATGGTTCAAGTACCAAAGGGTAAAAAAGAATGGGCTATGGACACCGTGGTCATGCATGAAGCAAAGGAATTCAGTCAAGAACACTTAGGCGAACAAATTGTTAATCATCGGGTTGTGTCCGAGGAAGATGCATTAAAAATGTGCGATGAGGACAATGATTATGCAAGAGCATGGAGCGATGAGCATAAGATCAATACATTCTTTACCAAAGAGGGAGAACAGGAAATATGAAAGTTTACATAAACAATTACAAGGGTCACTGGCTTTCTCCATATATAATTATGGAGAAAGTTCTTTTCTGGAAGAAGTGGACCGATCCAAAATTTGATTTATACGATGATGGAAATGAACACTATACCAATTGGTTAGTAAAGCCAATGACATTGGTACAAAAGTTTCTTGATATCGTTGATCCTAAAATTAATTATGTAAAAATTGATCGTTGGGATACTTGGTCGATGGATCACACATTGGCATATATCATTTTGCCAATGCTAAAACAACTTAAAAAAGATAAACATGGTGCACCCTTTGTCGATGACGAGGATGTGCCAGACGAATTGAAAAGTACATCAGCCCCGCCTAAAGAAAATGAATGGGATACCGATGCTAACCACTTCAAACGGTGGGACTGGGTAATGGATGAAATGATTTTTGCATTTGAATGTAAAAATGACGATCATTCAGACGATAAATTTTCTTCAGGTGAACACGATATTAAGTGGGTGCCGGTGGACAAGGACGGGAATGAAGTGCCAAAAGGCGATCACAAGTTTTTTAAAATGGATAAAGGCCCTAAGGACACTTATACGTGTGACTATGAAGGCATGAAAGTGCAGCATGATAGAATAAAAAATGGCTTTAGATTGTTTGGTAAATACTACGAAGGATTGTGGGATTAAATGGATAACAATAAACAAGCATTTGATACTTGGTTATTTGATACCTTTGAATTAAGAGAAATACCAACTGCCAAAGTTAGAGAATTACTATGGCAGGCATGGCAAGCTGCAATAAAATATGAACAAGATAAACCAATGAGAACATATAGATGGGATGGTGTTTTGCGTTGAAAGTTAAATTACACTCATACTCCCAACCCGCAGAATACTTTGCAGAGAATATGACAGAACTCGTAGCATTTTGTGCTAGAGTTTCAAATCCATCTAATCAAGGCAATAAGGAAACTTCTGAAAAGTTAATTAAATATCTTATTGCCAATAAGCATTGGTCTCCTTTGGAAATGGTTTCTCTTACCCTTGAGATTGAAACAACAAGAGACATTGCAAGACAAATGTTACGGCATAGGTCGTTTTCATTTCAGGAATATAGTCAACGATATGCTGATCCAACAAAAGATTTAAATTTTGTCGTACGTGATGCTCGTAAACAGGATCAGAAAAACAGACAAAATTCTGTAGATTTAGATTATACCAATTCAGAGGATAGAGAATTAGACCGTTTATGGAAAGAAAAACAACAAGGTGTAATAAAAGCATCTATGGATGCATATAAATGGGCTATCAGTAACGGTATTGCAAAAGAACAAGCAAGGGCGGTATTACCCGAGGGTAATATGGAAAGTCGTCTTTATATGGCTGGGACTTTACGTAGTTGGATACACTATATTCAGCTCAGGTCCGAAAACGGCACACAAAAAGAACATATTAAAGTTGCAAAAGCATGCGCTGAGGCTATTTCTAAGATTTTTCCGCTAACTAAAGATTTGCAATTAGATATATAAGTTATGTGGATACTATCTTTTCTTCCTAATTGGATTTTTCATGCAATACTCGCAACAGGTATAATAACCGTAATTGCGAGTACTTTTCTTGGGTTCCTTCCCTTCATTCGAACCTACGCAATCCCCGCAAAAATAATAGGCTATATACTTGTAGCACTAGGTCTTTTCCTTGAGGGCGGTTTAGTAAATAATGCTGTATGGGAAGCTAGAGTAAGAGAAATGGAAGAAAAAGTAGCAAAAGCCGAGGTAGAATCTGCAAAAGAAAATATAAAAATTGTGGAAAAGATTGTAAGGAAAACCGAATACATTACTAGACGAGGTAATGATATTGTTACATATGTGGACAGAGAGATAGTTAAATATGATACAAAATTTGCACCAGGTGGTATTTGTGAGATCCCTAAAGAATTTATCAAAGCACATAATGATGCTGCAGACCAACCAAAATGAATATATTTAAGTATTTTACTTTAGTTTTATTTTCTGTTACATTAACAGCCTGTTCTACAACAGTTCCTGTTACTGCAAAATTTCCAGATGTACCCGAAAGCCTTTTAAATAAGTGTCCTCAACTTGAAAAATTAAAAGAAGATGCTAAGCTAAGTGATATATCTAAAACAGTAGCAATAAATTATACGACATATTATGAATGTGCAGTCAAAAATGATGCATGGGTTGAATGGTATCGAATTCAAAAACAAATTTTTGAATCAGTAAAATAATAAAAATTGGAGTAAGAATGACTAAAGATGTAGTCCATGGGATTAATGTCAATTATACTAGAGATAGTTTATTTGATGAATTGGGAATTAAAAGATTAAAAGAAAGTTATATGACAGAAGATGAGGTTTCTCCTCAGGAAAGGTTCGCATATGTATCCAAAGCGTTTGGCACTAATGAGAAGCATTCACAGAGACTTTATGAGTACTCATCCAAGCATTGGCTTTCTTATTCTACTCCCATTCTTAGCTTTGGTCGCAGTAAGCGTGGTCTTCCTATTTCTTGCTTTCTCCCTTATCTACATGATAGTGCTGAAGGCTTGGTTGATTGTTTGGCGGAAGTAAATTGGCTCAGTATGCTGGGCGGAGGAGTTGGAATTGGTATTGGAATTCGTTCAGCGGATGATAAGTCGGTTGGAGTTATGCCCCACCTTCGCACATATGACGCATCATCTCTCGCTTATAGACAAGGTAGGACTCGTAGGGGTAGTTATGCCGCTTATCTTGATATTTCTCATCCGGATATTCTCATATTTTTAGAAATGCGTAAACCAACAGGTGATCCTAATATGAGGACACTTAATTTACATCACGGTATTAATATTACTGATAACTTTATGCAATTAGTTGAAAAATGTATGTTGGATAAAGATGCAGATGATACATGGGAATTAAAAGATCCTCATTCCGGAGAAGTACGTGATACTATTTCAGCTAGAGAATTATGGCAACGTATTATTGAAATGAGAATGCAAACAGGTGAACCATATCTACATTTTATTGATACCAGTAACAGAGCGATGCCAGATTTTCAGAAGAAGCTTGGTTTAAGTATCAAACAATCTAATTTATGTTCTGAGATTATTTTACCTACAGATAAAGAACGCACCGCGGTATGTTGTTTGTCATCTTTAAATTTGGAGTACTACGATGAATGGAAATCTGACCCTCTCTTCCTTGCTGATGTTGCTGAAATGCTTGATAATGTTCTACAGTATTTTATTGATAATGCACCTAGTGCCATTTCCAGGGCTATTTACTCTGCTCGGAATGAGCGTAGCATTGGTATTGGAGCCCTAGGCTGGCACGCCTTTTTACAAAAAAATAATATTCCTTGGGAATCGTCCATGGCAGTGGGAAGAAACCTACAAATTTTTAAGCATATTCGAAAAGGATTAGATGAAGCAAATCTTAAATTAGGACATGAGAGGGGCGAGGCGCCCGATGCTGCAGGTACAGGTAGACGTTTTTCTCATATGCTTGCTATTGCTCCTAACGCTTCTTCTTCTATTATTATGGGAAATACTTCTCCTTCCGTTGAGCCATTACGTGCTAACGCCTATAGACAAGATACACTAAGTGGTTCTATGCTTAATAAAAATAAATGGCTTGATAGAGTTATTCAAGATCATTTATCTAGCGATAGTGGAACAATATCTCAAAATGATTATAATGACATTTGGTCTTCAATTATTGCGAATGACGGGTCAGTACAACACTTAACTTGGATGAATGATTGGACAAAAGATGTATTTAAAACATCTATGGAAATAGACCAACGCTGGGTTATCCAACACGCCGCCGATAGACAGCAATATATAGATCAAGCACAATCTGTTAATCTGTTCTTTAGACCAGATGCAAATATTATGTATTTGCATGCTGTACATTTTATGGCATGGAAGCAAGGATTGAAAACCCTTTACTATTGCCGCTCTGAAAAGATTGGCAAAGCAGATAAAGTCTCTAAAAGAATTGAAAGAGAAGTTATTAAAGAATTAGATATGAAAGCAATAATTGAGGGTGATACTTGTTTGGCTTGCGAAGGTTAAATATGCAAACACCATTTTTACATGAACAATACGTCAGATACACATGCCAAAGGTGTGGACACGACGCTCATTGTCAGGGCTCCTGCCCTTCTAACCCTTGTTCTTGTAATAAGTGCGAATGCGCGGAATGCCGAGATAAAGACGATAATATTGTCAAGGGAAATAATTAAATTATGTAAGAAGAATGCCCATTATGCGGCGGTAAACATCTAAAAATAAGGAAATAAAATGGCAACGAAAAAAGAAACAGTAGTTAACGAAAAAATTATTGAAGCAGTTAACGAAGCAATGGTAAGCGAAGCAACAGGCAAAAAGTGGTACTATAGTAAAACTTTCTGGGCTAATATTGTAGCAGGTGTATTAGTAATAGTACAAACAAATTATGGCTTTGTAGTTCCTGCGGAATATCAAATGCTTTTAATGGGTGCTATTAATATGGGCCTAAGAAAGATTTCTAGCGGCGAAGTAACTTGGTAATATATGGCCTACTCAGATAAGGTAATCGATCATTACGAAAACCCTCGGAATGTAGGCAAGTTTGAGACAGACGACACAATCGGCACAGGTATGGTGGGGGCACCTGCTTGTGGCGACGTCATGAAACTACAAATAAAGGTAGAAGATGGTATTATTAGAGATGCTCGCTTCAAGACATATGGATGTGGTTCCGCAATCGCTTCTAGTTCACTCGTTACAGAATGGGTCAAAGGGAAAACATTGGATGAAGCATTCACTATCAAAAATAGTGCCATTGCTGAAGAACTTGCTCTCCCGCCAGTAAAAATACATTGTTCTATTTTAGCAGAAGATGCTATAAAGGCTGCAGTATTAGACTATAAGAAGAAACATGATCTCGTTAACTGAAAAAGCATATGATAAAATTAAAACTCAACTTCAGAAACGGGGTAAGGGTGTTGGTATTAAACTAGGCGTAAAAACTACAGGTTGTAGTGGATTGGCATATACACTTGAATATGTGGATAAGTATGAAGAAACCGTAGGTGTAATTAATTACGCACATAAAGATTTTATAGTTTTAGTTGATATAAAAAGTGATATATATCTGAAAGGATTGACCATGGATTGGGTTAGAAATGGTCTAAACGAGGGATTCGATTTTAAAAATCCAAACGAACGAGACCGCTGTGGTTGCGGAGAAAGTTTTAGGGTATAAATGGCACATATCGTAGCAAATCTTCCTACAGTAAAATGTTTTGTTCGCAAAGAATTTCTTTATGATTTTGAAAAAGGTCACGGAGAACTTGAACCTTGCTGGTGGGTTAGTGTTAAGTCTCTAAGAGGCCAAGCATTTCGTATTGAATCATATCTAAATAATTATGGCGCATTGTATGATAAATTACCTCTGCATGCATATTGTTGGAAACCAATTGAGGGAGAACCTCTACCTTTAGATTATCTTCAGTTGTGGGATTGCCTTTCATATGATATAGCTGTTATAAAGAAAGCACAGTTACAATCAATGAAGTGTAAGTTTAAATTAAAAAATGGAGATTGGATGTATGGTGTTTATCTTTTTACAGTTGATAGTGCTCATCCTGATTTTAACACACTTGATACAGGTTTTAGCGAGGATGTCGAGGATCACAAGTCTTATAATTTCATCCAGTGTGATAATGGTCAGTTTGCTGCTCAGCCAAATAATCGTTTAATCATATTAGAACCAAGTAGTAATCCAAAAGAACTAAAATACCCAGACTTTAAAGTTGCAACAAAGAAATGGTCAGTTGAAACGGATTCAAAATGGGCACTCGGCGAAACTAACACAGTAATGTACGAGGGACAAAAATGATAACCATAACAGAATCAGCAAAGACAAAAATTTTAGATCTTTTTATAGAAGAGGGTAATCCCGATTTATGTTTAAGGACATTTGTACAAGGTGGTGGTTGTAGTGGAATGAGCTATGGGTTTACATTTGATGAGGTAATGAATGAGGATGATTTTGAAATACCTCTCGAAAAAACTAAAATATTAATAGATGCTATGAGCATGCAGTATCTACAAGGTGCAAGCATAGATTACAAAGAAGATATACAAGGCTCACAGTTTGTTATAAAAAATCCAAATGCGGAAACAACCTGTGGTTGTGGTAGTAGTTTTTCTGTATAAAAAGAATAGGCAAAAATGAAAAAGACAAAAATGACGGATGATAGAAATTCGTTTAAACCCTTTAATTACCCCTGGGCATATGATGCATGGTTAAAACATGAACAAAGCCATTGGTTACATACCGAAGTACCCATGCATGAGGATGTTAAAGATTGGAAAAAGAAATTATCAAATGAAGAAAAACAATTCCTTACGCACATCTTCCGATTCTTTACTCAGGGAGATATTGATGTCGCTGGTGGATATGTCAAAAATTATCTACCTTACTTTCCGCAACCTGAAATAAGAATGATGCTTATGGGTTTTGCAGCCCGTGAGGCATTACATATTGCGGCATATTCTCATTTAATTGAGACACTAGGATTACCAGAAACAACTTACAATCAATTTCTAGAATATCAAGAAATGAAAGATAAGCATGACTTTGTTCTTGATATTTCATCTAAGAATGGTACGATTGCTTCAACCGCAGAACATATTGCGGTGTTCAGCGCATTTACTGAAGGTATGCAACTATTCAGTTCCTTTATTATGTTACTTAACTTCCCTCGTATGGGTAAGATGCGCGGTATGGGACAAATTGTTACTTGGTCTATTGTTGATGAGACACAACACGCCGAGGGCATGATTAAATTATTCCGTAACTACATCGAAGAAAATAAGGAGATATGGAATGATACTCTCAAAGAAAAGATCTACTCGATTGCGGAGAAGATGGTTAGTCTTGAAGATAAGTTTATTGAACTGTCTTTCAAATCTGGCGCTATCGAAGGGTTAACAGAGAACGACGTAAAGGAATATATTCGTTACATTGCTGACAGACGTCTAATTAGTCTTGGACTAAAAGGCATCTTTAAGCGTAAAAAGAATCCTTTACCATGGGTTGAAGAAATGATCAATGCTCCAACGCATACTAATTTCTTTGAAAACAGAGCAACAGACTACGCAAAAGGTGCCTTGTCAGGAAACTGGCATGATGTGTGGGGAAAGGCTGCATGAAAAATTTTGATGAGATAAGAGAAAGAAAGTATCCTGATGGTACTTTAATTAATAAAAAATTACCTCCTGCATATGCTTTAGGTAATAGTAAAGAAAATTGCGCAAATTGTGGGGCATATGTACCAGGAACAAAATATTGTAAAACCTGGGATGCTAAGGTGAAACCTAATTATTGGTGTAAAAAATGGATTCCGATAAAAAAACAAACTACGTAATAGTTCGCAGACAAATTTGTGATACGTGTGAACATAAAAAAATTATTATTGGTGCAAAATTTTGTGATTCGTGCGGTTGCGCCATATGGGGCAAGACATTAATTAAATGGGAAAAATGCCCTGAAGGTAAATGGAATGCCGAAGAAAATTGATTATGCACATATGACGGCTGCGGAGGCATATGCAGATCTATCTTATGCGAGAAGATTAAAGGTTGGTGCTATTATAACTAAAGATGATAGGGTTATATCTATAGGTTATAATGGTACTCCTGCGGGATGGGATAACAACTGTGAAGATGTAATACGAGAAACTTTTACTTATGGTGTCGGTCAATCCATCGAAGAATACGAAGGTGCAAACTATACATTAAAGACTAAAGCTGAGGTAATTCATGCTGAGTCAAATGCTATAGGTAAATTAGCTCGTTCGACAGAATCAGGCGAGGGCGCTACAATGTATATTACCCATGCACCTTGTTTTGAATGTAGTAAAATGATTCATGTGGCAGGTATAAATAAAGTATTCTATCGTACCCCTTATAGAAATACTAATGGTATAGAATTTTTAAATCAATGTAAAATTGAAGTGGAGCAAATATGAGTAATAAAATTATAGGAATTACTTGCAGTACTTTTGATCTCTTTCATGCTGGTCATGTTATCATGCTTGAAGAGGCAAAAAGACAATGCGATCATTTAATCGCAGCAATCCAAGTCGACCCAACAATCGACAGGTTAAGTAAAAACAAACCCGTACAATCCATAATCGAACGACAAATACAAGTTGCAGCTTGTAAACACGTCGATGAGATTATTGTATATTCTACAGAAAAAGAACTTGAAGATATCTTTATGTCTTTACCTATTGATGTTCGTATCTTGGGTGAAGAGTATAGAGATACTGAGTACACAGGCAAAGTTATCTGTGAGAAAAGAAAAATTGACATTTATTTTAACAAGCGAGATCATTACTTTAGTTCATCAGATCTAAGAACAAGAGTATTTGAAACTGAAGCAAAGAAGAGAGGAATCGACACATGGCAAAAAATAAACACCACGAGTGCATCGAATGTGATGCCGTCTTCAAGATAAAACATGATCTTGACGAACGTCATTATAATGTAGGGTTTTGTCCATTCTGCGGTGCCACTATAGATGAAGATCAAATAGATGAGCAATACGAAGATCTCGACAACGACGACGAAGACCTGTCCTAAGTGTGGGATACAACACAACAAGCCCGGTAAATTTTGCACCCGGGCTTGTGCCAATTCAAGGCAATGGTCGGAGGAACAGAAACAAGTATTCTCTGAAAAGCAAAAAGATTATATGGCTCGGGATGAGTCAGAATATCACAGATATAAGAAATCTGTACAGACATCCATGTTCATTAAGACTGGCACAATGGGCAAAGGTTTGGCAACCGAGCGACTCGAGGATGTAATGACGGATCCTGAGGACTATTTCATAGTCCCACCCCGTGTGGATACCGACAGATACTCCGAAGATGGAGATATATGGGAAATTATAGAACAATAAATACTTATTTAGATAGGTGTTTATGTGGCTTTATAATAATATTCCCTTTGAGGAAATACCAGAAACTGCGTATGGTTATGTATATTTGATTACAAATACTGTTACTGGACGGAAATACATAGGTAAAAAACTTTTTTGGTTTCGTAAAACTAAACAGGTTAAGGGCAAAAAGAAGCGTATAAAGGTCGAATCAGATTGGCGAGATTATTGGTCCTCATCCGAAGAAGTTAAAAAGGATGTAGAGACAGTTGGAACAGATAAATTTATAAGAGAGATATTACATATTTGTCCCAATAAGGGATCTTGTAATTATCTTGAGGCAAGAGAACAAATGGATCGCAGAGTATTGGAAACTGAAGATTATTATAATGGCCAAATACAATGCAGAGTACATAGAACGCATATAAAAATAGGAAAATAATATGCCAGTTATATTCACAGGCGGAGTGGCAATATCAAACGGGCTATCCGTATTTGTGCCGCTTCCCCCACTTAGTTTAATAGATTATCTAATAGTTGCAGGTGGGGGCGGAGGTGCCGGTAATAGCGGGGGAGGCGGTGGTGCTGGAGGATTAAGACAATCTACCGTAACTATTGCCCCAGGCACCCCATATACTATTACTGTTGGCAGCGGAGGTTCTGCAGGGCAGGCCAATGCCGGTGCTCTTCAACAGGGCGGCAAAGGCGCCAATTCATCATTAATAGGCGGTGTGGTTAGTATTTCCACTACTGGCGGAGGTGGCGGGGTCGGCGCAGATCAAGGGCCAGGTACGCTTCCGGGACAAAATGGCGGATCCGGCGGAGGTGGTTCTGGAGGACACCCATTAGGAGGCACAGGAAATGAAGGCAGTTATAGTCCGGTAGAAGGATACGCAGGCGGCACAGGCACTACTTCACCCGCGTATTTGGGTGGCGGTGGCGGTGGCTCTGCTTCTGCAGGTGTAAATGCAAATGGGATAACACCGGGTGTTGCTGGTAATGGTGGAGCTGGCACATCATCTAGTATAACTGGATTAAATTACGCAGGCGGCGGTGGAGGCGGAACTAGAAATGGACCAGGTACACAAGGTACAGGTGGCACAGGCGGCGGTGGCGCTGGTAATTTCAGTAATAATGCCGGCATAGATGGTAATACTAATACTGGTGGTGGCGGTGGCGGTGGCGGTTGGGCTAGTTCGTATGGAGGGGTGGGAGCAACCGGCGGGTCTGGATTAGTTGTTTTGCGTCATCCTTCTGCATATTCTGCTGCAAATACCACAGGAGCTAATGTAGTTGTAACATCTTCAGGTGGAAATGTTGTATACAACTTCTATAGCTCAGGAACAATCACATTTAGTTAGGAACATAATATGTCAATTACAATCACAGGCGGAATGGCATTAGTAGGCGGCGCGTTATATGCATCTGAACCACCTCCACCTGTCCCACTTAGTTCAGTACAATATTTAGTTGTTGCGGGGGGCGGTGGTTCAGGGGCCACTGTTGGTAATGATGGTGGTGTTGCTGGAGCTGGCGCAGGAGGATTAATAACCAATAGTGCATTGGCAGTCACTCCCGGTACGTTATATACAATAACAGTTGGCGCAGGTGGTGCTGGAGGTATAGGTTCTGCTAACGTAGAAGCTACTCTTGCAGGTGCAAATGGCGCAAATACTTCGATAACTGCAGCATCCTATGCATCAAATGTAATTGCCATTGGCGGCGGTGGCGGTGGCGGTATAACTTCTGCTACTGGTTATGCAGGAAAACCTGGAGGATCAGGTGGAGGTGGAGGCTATGGTCCTGCTCCAACGGCAGGTGCTGCCGGAACAGGGACGCCTGGACAAGGCAATCCTGGTGGGTCGGGTTCACCTGGTAATAATTATGGAGGTGGGGGTGGAGGTGGTGCAGGAGCAGTTGGTGGATCTGGCGGAGCTGGTGGTGCTGGTTCAGGCGGAGACGGATCACCCTCTACAATAACAGGTGCTAATGTGTATTATGCTGGCGGTGGTGGTGGCGGCACATGGAACGGTAGAGGAACTGCAGGCACAGGCGGTTTAGGTGGCGGTGGCGCAGGGGCGGTGGGCTCAGGTTTGGGTACTGTAGGTACCGTAAATACTGGAGGTGGTGCAGGCGGTGGAGGAACCTCCCCAAGCGGATCACCATTTATTAATGGTGTTGCTGGTGGTTCTGGTATTGCGTTTATTCGTTATCCAAATACATTTGCAACTGCAACAACCACAGGTTCACCAAACGTAACCTATGCCAATGCCAACATCATCTACAGATTCTGGCAATCCGGAACAATTATTTTTAATTAGGAAACAATATGGCATTAACAATTAGCGGCGGTGTAATATTTTCAGGGCTTACCCTTACCCCTCCACCTCCGCCACCACCACCCTTTACATTAAGTTATCTATTAGTAGCAGGCGGGGGTGGCGGCGGCGGGGCATTTTATGCTGGAGGCGGCGGTGCTGGAGGCTATATTGCCAATAGTATTGTGGTGCCCACCTTATCTTCGTATAGTTTTAATTTTACACTGGGGGGCGGGGGTGCTGGGGGCGGTGCAGCAGGTGCAAGTGGCACCCCGTCAACCCTATCTTCTGCAGCATTTAGTGCAAATCTTATTGCCGTAGGTGGTGGTGGTGGCGGTACAAATGATGGCGTTAACTTTAATGGACTATCTGGCGGATCGGGTGGCGGAGCAGCAAATCCATCTGGCAACTCAGGACCAGCTAATACTGGAGGTGCAGGTACAGCTGGACAAGGAAATCCTGGCGGAATTGCAAATTCAAGACCACCCCTTGGACAAACTGGAGGTGGGGGCGGTGGTGCTGGTACTGCAGGAAGAACAGGTCCCTTGCAAGGTCAAGGTGGTGACGGTAATGCATGGATAAATGGTAATTACTATGCAGGCGGAGGAGGAGGTGGGCAAGATTATAATTTTGCTAACCTATCACCTTCTCCTGGTGGTTTAGGCGGCGGCGGTCGAGGATCCGGCGCAAATCCTCCGGGAACAACATTCCTTGCTCTTGCAGGCAACGTAAATACTGGGGGCGGTGGCGGCGCAGGTTCCCATCCGGCAGGTGGAGCCACTGCCGGAGGATCTGGAGGATCAGGGGTAGTTATTTTTGCACATCCTTCGTACTTTACCGCAACATCTAATATTACAGGTAGTAATACTGTTACTACTTTAGATGGCAATGTATATTATACATTTACTGGTCCTGGCACAATAAGATTCGTTGGATAAATTTATGCAAACGCAAAACATCATTTTCAGATTCTGGCAATCTGGAACAATTACATTTAGGTAGGAAATAAGATGCCAATTACAATCTCAGGCGGCGTATCACTTTCAGGATTTAATTTAACACCTCCTCCACCTTCTCCTCCACCGGTACTTAGTTCAGTAGAATATCTGGTAGTAGCTGGCGGTGGTTCGGGCGCAAGTGCTCCTAATTTAGGGTGCGGTGGTGGTGGTGCAGGAGGATATGTAGCAAATACTGCATTACCTATTACCATAGGGTCTCTCATAACAGTAATTGTTGGAGCAGGTGGAACAGGCGTAAGCGGCACCGGCGGCGGCGGCAATAATGGTTCGAACTCATCTATCTTGGCTTCGAGTAATGTTATAGCTATTGGTGGAGGCACGGGTGGTTTTTATGGTCCATATACAAATGCCACAGCAGGTGGTTCAGGTGGCGGAGCATCGTGGAACGGAGCCGATCATACCACATATGGGGCAGGACTACAACCTACTAGTGCTAGTGGAGGATTTGGTAATCGTGGTGGTACTGGCGGAGCTTATTCAGGCGGAGGCGGAGGTGGAGCAGGTGCTGCAGGTGAGGACGGGGCGAGCGTTGGCACTACAGGCAAAGCGGGTGGTATCGGTAAAGTTTCGACAATCATTACTACAACACAAGCCACAACTTATAATATAGGAAATGTTGTTGGCAGTAATGTATATTTCGCCGGCGGCGGCGGTGGGGGTGGAGCAAGTGCCGCAGGTGGAGCTGGTGGAGCTGGTGGTGGCGGAGCAGGCGCCACCGGCGCGAGTATACCAGGAACAAATGGAACTTCAGGCACAGGCGGTGGTGGTGGAGGAGTTTCATACCCAGCAGGATCAGCAAGTGGAGGGAACGGCGGAAAAGGTGTAGCTATTATTAGATATGCAGATACATACACAGCCGCATCGAATACTACGGGCAGTCCAAATGTTATTATAGAAGGTGGATATAGAATATATATTTGGACCAGCTCAGGAACAATCACATTTTAATTAGGAAATAAGATGCCAATTACAATCACAGGCGGAGCAACAATATTTGGAGGCGCAACATATATACCTCCTCCCCCACCTCCTCCCCCTACTACGTTAGAATTTATAGTTGTTGCAGGCGGCGGCTCCGGTGGAGGATATGATGCAATTGGCTCAGGTGGCGGTGGTGCTGGTGGATATCGTTCTTCAATCGCCGGCGAATCTTCAGGTAGAGGTGCAAATGCAGAATCTGTCTTAACTGGTATTAGTTCAAATGTAACATACACTATTACAGTTGGTGCAGGTGGTGCAAGCGTAAATGGTGAAGAAACTTCCGGATTTAAAGGTAGTAACTCGTCCATATCTGGTAGTGGTATAACAACAATTACATCACTTGGTGGCGGCGCTGGCGGACCAAACAGCTCTGGCACTTCGCCTCGCCGTTATGACACAGAAGGTGTTGGTAATGGTGGTAGTGGTGGAGGTGCCGCCCAAATTATGGGTGTACAAGGTTTAGGAACTACCGGCCAGGGATATGATTGCGGTACAAATAATAGTAACGATAACGGTTCGGGTGGTGGTGGTGCAGGTGGTCAAGGTGGCACAGCCGCTACAGAGGGCTTTGGTGGCATTGGGGTAAAAAGCAATGCAACAATTCCTTTCACTGGAACAGCATCAGTATTTTCCTCAAATAATACATTAACTGTAACCGCAGTTAGTGATGGAATAATTGATGTAGGTACACAAGTTACTGGTACCGGAATTCCAGCTAATTCGTATATAATTGCAAGAGGTACGGGTACAGGTAGTACAGGTATTTATTACATGAATGTAAACGGTACAGCTACAAATACAGGAGTAGCAATTACTAGTACAGGTAGGTATTATGCAGGTGGCGGCGCAGGACGTAGAGTAGGGTATGGCGGCGCAGGCGGCGGTGGTGCAAAACCAGGGCAAACTAATGCCATTGCAAACTGCATATTAGACGGAGCAGAAAATACCGGTGGAGGCGGAGGTGGCGGTGGTCCAAGCGGTGCAGGCGGTAAAGGTATAGTAATTATACGTTATCCTGATACTTACACAGCAGCTACTACAACTACCGGCTCACCTACAATAACAGTAAGTGGTGGATATAGAGTTTATCAATTTACCAGCTCAGGTACAATCTTATTTTAAGGAAATAATATGTTAATTTTAACAGGCGGCGCAGTATTATCTGGCGGCGCACAATACATCGAACCACCGCCACCCCCACCCCCGCCCTTTACATTATCATATCTATTGGTTGGCGGAGGCGGCGGTGGAGGTGCCAATTATTATGGTGGCGGCGGTGGTGCAGGTGGATATATTGCAAACAGTTTTGTATTATCAACAGGAGTGTTTGCTAGCTTTGCCGTTACACAAATAGGTGGCGGTGGTGCAGGAAATGCTGGCGCGCCATATGGCGGTAACTGGGGCGAACCCGGTACACCCTCAATCTTAGCTTCTCCGTTAACAGGCACATTAACTGCTGCAGGCGGTGGCGGTGGCGGCACAGGATACTTCTCACCACAGTACAATGGTCGTCCCGGGGGATCGGGCGGAGGTGCAGGAAATTCAGCAGGTAGTGGAGGCCCAAACAATACGGGCGGTACAGGTACAGCAGGACAGGGAAATCCTGGCGCCCCAGGAAATTCAAGAACAGGTGGCGGACAGTATGGCGGTGGGGGCGGTGGCGCTGGTACTACAGGAAAAACTGGAACATTACAAGGATATGGCGGCGATGGTAATGCATGGGTAAATGGTAATTATTATGCCGGCGGCGGCGGTGGAGCTGCAGATTATAGTTTTTCTCCCGTTGCTCCTAGTCCCGGTGGCCTCGGCGGAGGCGGACGGAGCGGCGGAGAGAATCCGCCAGGTACAGCATTCCAGGCTGTTGCCGGTAACGTAAATACCGGCGGTGGAGGTGGTGCTGGTGCACACACCGCCACATCGGCAAGCGGAGCTGGCGGATCAGGCGTGGCTATTTTTGCACATCCTGCATATTTTACTGCAACATCTAATATTACAGGTAGTAACACTGTTACTACTTCAAATGGCAATGTATATTATACATTTACTGGACCAGGAACGATAACATTTACCGGATAACCGTATGATAATAACAGGAATGAGACAACAAGGTGGAATGACAATTTCTCCTCCGGCAGCCCCCGTATTGCAGGGTAGTTTATCCTTTAATGGCACAAGTCAATATTTAAATACCCCGTCAAGTTCTGCGTTTGCTTTTGGAACAAACGATTTTACTATGGAAACCTGGATTTACCCCAATAATCTTTCTGGGCGTTTGTGGTATTTTAGTTCTGATCGTGATAATGTAGATCTTAATGGTAATGGGGGTATTTACTACTTTGGTGAAGGCGGTATACGCAATAGTGCTACTAATACAGTAATAACTGTAGGGACCTGGCATCATATTGCATTAGTAAGAGCAAGTGGAACTCTTACACTTTATGTAAACGGAGTTTCTGTAATGTCCCAAAGTGGCATAGGATATAATAGTACAGCAAATAGATCAATTGATATTGCATATAGTGCGGTGCAAGGTAATGGTTATTTTAATGGTCGTATAAGCAATTTTAGAATTGTTAGCGGCACAGCACTTTACATCGGATCAACAATTACTGTCCCTACCTCACCATTGAGTGCAATCGGGGGTACCCAATTATTATTAAACACCTCGAATGATGCTAATTTCCTAAAAGATTCGTCAACAAATAATATAACAATTACTAATAATGGTGCTGTAACAAGTTCTTCATTGAATCCGTTCTAAGGAAATATATGCTAATAAATGGGACAAGAATTAACGGAGGAATAACAGTTTCTCCTCCCCCGCCTCTCCCTGGTCCCACACTACGAGGTAGTTTAAGTTTTAACGGCACCAATCAATATTTGAGTTTAAATCCAGGTTTAACTATGAGCGCTGGAGCTTTTACAATAGAAGGCTGGTTTTATAATAATAGCGATTTTACTTCCAGGGGATGGTTAGGTACTACCAATGAATATGGTATGCATCTATTTACAACTGATGATTATAATATCATGTTAGATGTATCTGGCGGACATGGCACAATAACTTATACTTGGTCTCCTGGAACATTACAAACAAACACATGGCAATATATTATTTTAAACCGCAACCCCAATGGTTTAGAAACAATGTATGTAGGCACATTGGGTAGTCCAGGTGCACCTGTTACATGCTATCGTGCATCATTTGCAGCAGGTAATTTTGATCCTACTAGTTTTCCTGCAGGAACTTGTATAGATTCGTATGATTGGTATGGTTCATCTGATCAAGTGGGTAGATACTATGGTGGATATTTTCCCGGTTACATAACTAATTTTAGAGTTACTATAGGTGAAGCAAGATATGATACGAATAATAGTACAGTATCAGCTCCCAGTATAGAACTAACGATTGATGCATATACTGAATATTTAATGTTGGGTGCAGCTGTTACTACAGATTCATCAAGTACACAAACTGTCACCAACAACGGCACAGTGACACAGAGCGCAACGAAACCATTTTAAAATGCAAAAAACTATAGCATTATTTATCCATGACCCAAAATGCTCAGTGCAGAGTGGCAATGGTATTATGAAATCGTTAGGGAATAAGTATAGTTTTAAACTATTTTCCAAAAATAAACTAGAAAATAATTTCTTTGACGATGTAGATATGATAGCTGTTCCTGGCGGCATTGGGGATAGCAATAGTTACAAAAATTTATTCAAACATAACGAAACTAGTGTTATTGATTTTGTCAATCGTGGCGGCAAATATCTAGGCATCTGTATGGGTGCCTATTGGGCAGGTAGTCATTATCTTAACATATTAAATAAAGTGGATGCAGTACAATATATCACGCAACCAAAAACTGACACAAGGAGACCTCATGCTAAGAATATTGAAATCAACTGGGATGGAATTGACACAAAGATGTTTTTTTACGATGGTTGTGCTCTGGTTGGTAATGGAAACTACAAAACAATCGCTACTTATGCAAACGGTGATGCGATGGCGATTATTCAAAAGAACATAGGACTTATAGGTTGCCATCCTGAAAGCGAACAATTTTGGTATGATAGTTACAGTTGGCTAAAAGGAAAATACCATAACGGTGAGCATCACGCCTTACTGTTAAATTTTGTAGATAGGTTAATGGCTCAATGATTTTTGCAGCTATATTATTGGGAACAGCTTTAGCTATTTCAGGTATAGCAGGATATTTTTCAATCATGGGATTGACCTATATCTTTTCAGCTAGCCCAACTCCTATTCTAATAATGGGCGCAGCTCTTGAAGTGGGCAAACTTGTAACAGCATCCTACGTATATAGACAATGGAACAAAATAAACACATTGATGAAAACGTATTTTATTACCAGTGTTGTAGTTTTATCCCTACTAACATCCATGGGTATATTCGGATTCTTATCCAAAGCCCATAGCGATCAAAATTTAGTGTCAGGTGACGTGCTGGCAAAAATATCCATATATGACGAAAAGATTAAAGCAGCAAAGGATAATATTGATGCGAACCGTAAAGCTCTTAAACAAATGGATGAGGCAGTGGACCAAGTCATGGCAAGAAGCAGTTCAGAAACGGGTGCGGAGAAGGCAGTTACTATTAGACGTGCCCAGCAGAAAGAACGTGCAAGGCTTCAGTCTGAGATCCAAGCCGAACAGAAAATTGTTGCTGCCATTAGCGAGGAGCGTGCGCCAATCGCAGCTGAAGTACGAAAGGTCGAGGCCGAAGTAGGTCCTATAAAGTATATTGCAGCATTTATGTATGGGGCAACGGACACAAGTATATTGGAAAAAGCAGTATCATGGATGATTTTACTCATAATCATAGTGTTTGATCCGTTAGCTATTCTATTAGTAATAGGGGCAAACTCTATGCTACAGAGCGAAAAAAGGAGACCAAAAATTAGAAATTTGAGGAATTCAATAGAAATAGACAAAGGTTCGGTCTTTTCCATCAAGAACAAAGATTTGAATTAATATAAATATAAGTATAACATAAGAGAAAACAATGGCTCTAACACAAATTCAACAAGATGGACTATCGGCAAACGCAATTACTGCGGTTCATGCAACAATTAGTGGAGGCTCTGTAACCATTAATTCTTCAGGACAAACCGTTCTTGTAATAGAAACACTAAGTCCATTCCTATTGGCGGGAATGTAAGGAAAAAAAAATGACAATTAAATATAAAATTCTAGGACAGGCTTTTCCTGCAGCAAATGCAAATGCAACATTATATACCGTACCTGCAGGAAATAGTGCAGTTATTTCCACATTAAATATATGTAGTTTATCTCAATCCAATGTAACATTTAGGATTGCAGTAATTCCCAGAGGTACCAGCCCAACACCATCTAATGCCTATATTGCATATGATACCGCATTACCTGCACAGGATGCAATTGCATTAACACTTGGTATGACTTTGGATGCAACAGATACTGTGCAAGTTTACTCGTTACAAGGTAACGTAACCTTTAATCTGTTTGGTTCAGAGATATACTAATGTCAACAAAACGCCATACGGCAAGAAATTTTAATAATGTTAACAACCGATTAAATTCGGCAAATGTTCCTCTCCGTTCTGTCCTCACATTAGAATATTTAGTTGTTGCTGGGGGCGGCTCAGGCGGTAATTCAGCAGGTGGCGGAGGTGGGGGCGGCGGCTACAGAACTAATACAGGTTATAGTGATTTCACCCCGGGAACCCCAATAACGGTCACCGTAGGTGCCGGGGGAACTACTGCAGCCACTTTTGGAGCTAACGGAACAAATTCTGTATTTTCCACAATAACCGCATCTGGAGGTGGAGGTGGAGGAACATATTCTGTCACACCTGCAAACAGACATGGTAGATCAGGCGGATCCGGCGGCGGCGGTGGCGGTTATGTATCAGCAGGCGATCAAACTATTGGGCAGGCAGGTCCGGGCAATGCAGGTAGCTATACTCCGGTAGAAGGATTTGCAGGTGGAACCGCCGCCGGCTTTGGCGCCGGGGGAGGGGGCGCAGGTGCTGTAGGTAGCAACGGTGTAACGGTGGGTAACGGTGGGGACGGAAGATATAGTTTAATTACAGGTGCAAATGTTGCCTATGCCGGCGGCGGCGGGGGAAGTGGCGACGGCACACCCGGAGGAAATGGCGGTGCGGGGGGCGGTGGCCGAGGACAACCTTCAAGCGGCGGCGCAGTTAATAATGGTTTAACTAACACCGGCGGAGGTGGAGGTGGAGGTGGCGGACAATCGGGTGCTGGGCAATTTGGACAAGGTGGTTCTGGTATAGTTGTTTTACGTCATCCTACAGAATTTTCTGCTGCAAGTACCACAGGATCTAATGTAGTCGTAACATCTTCAGGCGGATATGTTGTATATAAATTCTATAGCTCAGGTACAATCACATTCTAATAAGTATTAGAATAACGGAAGACTATTATGTCAACACAAATAATACTATCGCAAATTAAAGTACCCAACACGGCAAGTGTTGGTGCAGTTGTAACTGTCCAAGCAGACGGTACACTTGCTGCAAATGGATTTGCATTACCCTTAGTAATGGATGATATCTCTCCTCAATTTGATGGAGATAAAACAGTTTTTACATTAGCAGTCGATACAACGACTGTTTCTAATGTTATAAATACTTCAATATTAGATTCAAAAGATTTAGATGTTTCAATGGGAGGTCAGCTCGTTAAACCTTATATAGGGCAAACAACTTGGCCCTGGATAACACCATATGATTCATTTAGACAAGGTTATAGAGTAGAAAATGACAATATTGTATTTTACATAGCGCCTTCACCGGGAAGCGATTGCTCAATAATTATCAGAAACATCAGTAGATCAATTCAAACAAGACGTTACCCGTTTACGGCGGGTGGAGTCGTATTAGGAGACTAAAGAAATGGCAAAGCACGTAATATTAGAAGGTTACACATTTACACCGGCAACAAGAACAGTTGTTGTAAATGGTAAGAATATCCGCAGAGAACAATTATTATTAATTACTAACGTAACACGTAATACTGTAATCTACAACTTTAGCGATCCTAATTTGGCCGCTACATCATTTGTTAATGCCATGACCGCTACACAAGGCGGTCCTGGTATAGGTACAAACGTAGAATCAACAACTATTCTTTTGGCGTATAATACTACTGCAATGAGCAGTACAGATAAGTTGTCGATTTTAGTTGAAGAGACATATCAAGAAACAACTCCTGCGGAATCACAACTTGATCCTGTAGGTAAGATGAGAGTTTCGGAACCTCAGTCATTAATTGATACAGACTTTGAATATGGCACACAGCCAACAAAGTGGGAAAGTATTTCCCTAATGAATAACAGACCAACAGCATTCTTTTTAAATGCCCCTGCTCCTGGAATTCCACCTGCTAACGGTGGCTTACCTAACTTCCCAACTACAACTTGGGGTGCGCAACCTGGTCAATTGAATATCTCTAACGTATTCCATTCAGGTGGCGGTAATACACAAATTACTGTTAGCATTGCAGATACAATTTCTCCTAACATTTATGTTGGTCAACCAATTTATGTTCAAGGTACACTTGACACAGCAAATGCAGATGGTTGGTTCGTTATTGAACAGATTACAGGTAACGTAAGTTTCTCTTATAGAACAACAACTATTCCCGTAACGAGTCTACCAAGTTCAGTTGTTGGATCTAACATTTTATATGACCCAACTAAGACATATGTATTTGCAGGTGCATTCTATTCTAATTCAGCGATTGCAGTAAATAACGTATCAGTTACAGGTGGTGTAATTTATGTTAACACTACCAATGCCCACGGTTTAACACCTGGCAATCAGATTATGCTTACCAATACATCAAGCGTTACAGGCGTCGGTGTTCTAGCAAGTACAGGTTTAAATGGTATTTGGAATGTGGCAAACACACCAACAAGTAACACTTTAATTGCTAACGGCTACATTGGAACTACTTGGACTGCAGGTGCAGCAACTCTAAATACCGCAGCAAATACGTTGTATATGAGACCAGCAGGTTATGTACAGCACAGAGCGTTTGACGGTGGTGTTCAATTTACAAATCAATTACCAGCACATAACTCTCAGTTTGTAAGACAAACTCGTAGATATTTCCGCTATCAATCAGGTAAAGGTGTACAATTTAGTACTGGTTCTATTTTTAGACCATCCATCACACCTGATAATATTACATCATCAGGTACAACAGTAACAGTTTTAACTAAAGTACCTCACGGTTTAGGTGTTGGTGCAAACATTACAGTAAGTGGTGTAAATGAATCAGGATATAATGGTTTATGGGCAGTAACAGGTGCACCTTCTCCATTGACTCTAACATACACAAGCAATACTACACCAAGTGCTACAACGACAACAGGATTCCCAATCGTTGTTTCTCCATACTCATGGTATGGTTCAAGAAATAGATTAGGTATGTTTGACGAACAAAATGGTTTCTTCTTTGAGTATGATGGACAACAAATATATTGTGTTAAGAGATCTAGTACACAACAAATTACTGGAACGGTTTCTGCCAACACAGGTAACATAATCGTTACAGGTAATGCTACTAAATTTGGTACTCAACTACAACCTGGCGATATGATTGTAATCAGAGGAACAAGTTATAAAATTCAATCTATTGAATCTGATACTGTTCTAAATATATTCCCAGAATACAGAGGAGTTAACGTAATTAACTCTTTAGTAAGTAAAACAATAGATACCAAGTATCCGCAAAGCATATGGAACATAGATAAATTAGACGGTACAGGACATAGTTTATACACTCTTGATTTATCAAGAATGCAGATGTGGTACATGGACTTCTCATGGTATGGTGCAGGTGCTATTAGATTCGGTGTTAAAAATAACAGAGGCGAGGTAATATATTGCCATCGTATTGTTAATAATAACTTTAATACTGAAGCTTATATGCGTTCTGGTAATATGGCTTCAAGATATGAAACATCTACATATGCACCATATACAATATTAGGCGCAACATTAGCAAGCTCTGCTACAACAGGTGCTACTATAACAGTATTAGATGCAAATAACTTCCCGAATGTAGGTACAGTAATTGTACAACAGGCAGGAAATAGAAATGCTAATATTGAGTATATCACATATACTGCAAAGACAGGCAATGCATTAACAATAGGTAACAGAGCAACAGCTGGCGGCACAATTACTCCAAGTCAATTTACATATTCTTCAAATACACCAACACAAGTATCATTGTATTCGCCTCAAGTTGCTTCTACAATGAGTCACTGGGGTTCATCTGTAATTATGGATGGTAAATATGATGACGATAAATCGTTGGTGTTTAACATTGGTCAAAACGTTGCTCTTGCCAATTTACCTACAAACAACAGATATGCTATGATTAGCTTGCGAGTTGCACCTAGCGTCGATAGCGGTTTAACAGGATTAATGGGTGCAAGAGAAATTAATAATCGTATGCAGTTGGTTCTACGCCAAATGGATGCGTTGACAACATCACCTTATCGTATTGAGGTTATTCTGAACGGAACTCCTGCAGAAGGTCGTTGGCAAAACGTCGGTGGTTCAAGCTTGGCACAATATATTTTACATGCTAATGCCACTCCAATCGTTGGCGGTGAGAATATGTTCTCATTCTTCACGAATGCTTCAGGTACGACTCAACAGGATATGTCATTGGCCAGAGATATTGGTACAAGTATTTTAGGTGGTGGTACATCTTTACTGGCTAATACTTTACTAGGTAAGTATCCAGATGGTCCTGATATGATTACATTGTGTGCAACAAACTTGTCTCCTGCAGGCGTACCAGCAAACATTAACGCTCGTATCAGCTGGACAGAAGCACAGGCATAAAAATGGCTCATATAGTATCTACAACCCAGCCCCCAAATGGGGCTCTCGGGGATGAATGGTATAATCCCACAACTAATAAGTTATATAAGTTAATTGCATTGAGGGGAACATCTGTTCAGTGGGATGATTACTCTCCTGTTGTATTAAATGCAGGTAATAATATTCTTATTTCTGCAAATAATACAATAACTGCCAACGTAAGTGGGGGCGGTGGTAGTGCGTTAACCGTGTCTGATGAGGGTAACATTTTATCCACAGCCACAACAAGTATTAATTTTGTAGGTACTGGAGTAACTGCTACAGTCGTAGGTAGTGCAGTTACTGTTACAAGTAACAGTGCAAGTGGAAGTATTGCAAATAATTCGGTTGTGACTGCGTTAATTGAAACCGCAACAATTTCATCACCCGCGCCGACAGCAACATTCAACTACGACGTAAGTACGCAATCAGTTTTGTACAATACAGCTAACGCCGTAAACAACTGGACGTTGAACGTCAGGGCTAATTCAACAACCACATTGAACTCAGTATTGTCTGTTGGAAGCGCAATAACAATTGCTCACGCCCAAGCAGCAAATTCAATAACTTTTTATCAATCAGCATTCTCGATTGACGGTACTTCAGTTACCCCAAAATGGGCAACTGGAACAGCCCCAACAAACAGCGCTGGCACTGGTATTGATATGTACGTGTACACAATTATGAAAACAGCCTCAGCAACCTACACCGTTTTAGCATCTAGAACCAACTACACCTAGTATTATGCCATTTGTCTCAACAGCAGGATCAGGTTCAGCGCAAGGTCTTGGGCAAAATCTCAAGTTACCCGCTGTTCTTTCGGGTGTGCCAATTGAAAACTTTTTCCAAACAGGCACTGTAATGACAGGGTTGGGAACAGCTTGGAGCATTACCTGCGCAGGGATGCCGGGCAAAGTCACCACATCGAATGGCTGGGGCCTGATGTTGATAAAGGTTGGTAAAGTGGTGAGTGGGACACGCAGTTATGAGAGTGGAACAATGTTGATTTTTGACTCTGGCCCCGGCGCCGGGTCTTATATTCAAAATGGAGCAGTAGGCCAATCGTTTGACGCACAGTCCCTTACTTCAGTTGATGGAGGCGGCACCACAGGTACCGATTTAATTTTTAATTTTGGTACTGCGGCCATTACCTCGGGAAATGCAACAACTAAGGTAGTTTGGAAGTATTTTGCTTTTCACGCGGGCGATACTTCATTTGGGTTTACAAGAAACTATTATAGTGGTAACAACGCCACAAACAGAGCAATCGCTGGCGCTGGACCTGCAGTGGCTTGGCAACCAAATATGGCAATGGTTATGAAGTCGGATGGCGTCATGTCTTGGTGGAATTCCTCTCAGTCTAGAAGCGCACATACGTTGCTTACAGGTTATTCGGGAAGCGTTCAAACCGTCGCGCAGATGGACACGTCCCGAACCAGTATATGGGGGACAGGTGTTGGCGCCGGCGCTGATACAATTACCGTTGGCTACAACGCCTCTGGTACGTTTACAAACGAATCATCAAGCACCTATGTTGTCTGGATGTTTGACTCGGCAGCAAGTTATGGAGCCAAGGCGGCGCAAAAGGCATTCAATCGTTCATTTTACGTTGGTGATGGAACCGCAAAAACCACTGCAATAACGCCATCGCAACTATGGACTCACGGCCTTTCAATGGGGATGTTCACGCGCACTGCTGCCAATCACCCAACGGGATGGACTATGGATGGGTTTGGAACAAGCGCCGCAGTCAGTGCCGCAGGTGCCCTTACGCCCAATCCATTTGCTTTAACCACAGGCACAGGTAGTGTTGTGCAGTACGTTAACCCTACAAGCATTTACTCTTACAGCGCTGGAACTGGGGGCTGGAATGTGAGCGGAATTGCTTATTATTACTACAGTTTTCTACAGCCAGTTTCTGACTATTATGTAAATGCGGCTAAGTACAGACCATTTCAAGCTGGGTTTAAATCACAGCAAAAAATTACTGCGGGTGCAACATCTGCCACCATATCAATAAACCCCAACAGATACCCAATGAACATGGCAACTATTTGGGTTATCTCAGGAAACGGAACAGGTGCGGTTGCTAACAAAATTTATAGCCGTCATTTTTCATACTACAATCAATCAGGGTCTAACACTCAGCTTGCATGGACTCTAAACGGTGCCACAAATACTGCTACAGACACAGGTGGATGGGACGGGGAAAATTTGCAGATAAACAACCTTGTTTCAACCACAAATTATGCGGTATTGGTAAATTATCATTACCCCAATATGTTTGATCATGGATCGACGGTTGGCAGTGTACTTGATGGTGGGCAAGTAGCGTGGAATCTACAGCAACGCCCAACTTTTTTCATGCTCAAAAACATGGAAACAACTGGCGCAACTTGGTATTTGTGGCATGCGCACGATCCAAGTGCTCGTTACACGCTTGGCTCAGGTACCTTTACAAGGACTGGAACAAGCCCTTGGAACAACCCGCCGAATACCGATGGTGAGGCTTGGATTGCGTACGGAAATGGGTTTACTTCAGGCCAAGCGTCGGCATGGATGGTGTGGGCTGATAGCGCTGGCGTGCAAGTGACGGGCAAATATGCTGGCGCAGGCGCGGCTCAAACAATTTTTACCAACTTCACCGTTGGCGCAATAATAATTTTTGAAGCTACTGAGGGGATGTTCATGTTTACCCAGGCTATAGGAATGACCACAGGCAACAATTACAGTATGAATTTAAGTGGAACAGTTGCAAATGCTGTTCTTGGGGATGTTTGTCTTCAAGTGAATGGCGGGTTTCAACTGGCATCAAGCACAACCTTGAACACCTCTGGGCGCACATATTACTACATTGCATTTGCACAGTAAACTAAGACCGAATAACTTCAAACATCAAAAACACACTTTAGATATAATAGGCATATAAATAAATAAACAATGTAGCAATTACCAACAATGGTAAATTTTTAGGAGAAAAAATGGGACATTTTGCTAAAGTAGAAAACGGAACAGTAACACAAGTTATTGTTGCTGATCAAGATTTTATTGACACAGGTGCTGTAGGAGACCCCGGCACTTGGGTTCAAACAAGTTACAATACCCAAGGTGGTACACACCGCAACGGTGGCACTCCTTTGCGTAAAAACTACGCAGGCATTGGTTATGTATATGATGCAGGCAGAGATGCATTTTATGCACCTCAACCTTTTGCAAGCTGGATTTTGGATGAGAACACATGCTATTGGCAGCCGCCTGTTGCACAACCTGAGGCAGTTATGCCAACAACAGAAACAGAAGGAACATTCTATACATGGGATGAATCCATATTAAATTGGACAGCAGTTACTGTGCCAAAATTAGAAACACAAGCTTAATCTTACGGATTAGCAGAGACCCGGATTAGTTGTCCGGGTCGCTTGACAAACCTAGTCAAGTCCTATATAATTATCCTGTGACCAAATAAATCCCTTAGAAAAATAGTGCCCTATGCACTCTTTGTCTCAGTTTTTGAGAGGGGATCCAAATAGGAGAAAAAATGGATATTAGTTTAAAAACCAACAGTGCAACCATTGTTGATTTTGCCGCGAAATTCTTTAAAATAATAGGATTTGCACTTGTAGTGTCCGCCGTGGCAATTACATGTAAAGTCAAATTAGGCAACCTCAAAGAAACTCAATCATCATGGCCACCCGACTATATTAGTGCATCCACAAGAATGAAAGAATTGGATTGCCTAACTAGAAACATATATTGGGAAGCGGCATCCGAACCGTTTGAAGGCAAGGTAGGCGTGGCACAAGTAACTATGAACAGAGTAAATTCTGGAAAGTTTGCGAATTCAGTATGCGAAGTTGTTTATCAGAAAAACATCTTTTATGCAAAGGTAGTTTGTCAATTTAGTTGGTATTGTGAGAATACACACAAAATCAGACCAATATACAAACCCCTATGGGAAGAAAGTGAATTGGTAGCAAAGAAAGTTCTATTAGAGAATTTTAGATTACCTTCTCTAAATAACGCATTATATTATCACGCGGATTATGTAAATCCAAATTGGAAAAAACCAAAGATAGAACAGATCGGTAGACACATCTTTTACGGAGAAAGAACATGAACTTCTTTAACATCAATGCTGTTAGAAATTTTTTAAATGAGCATCTATATAAAATTTCTGCCGACACTATGGGTTGGCTGGCAGTAATAGTAATACATTGCGCAACACTTCCTTCATTACTAGCATTACTTACAGGACTAAGTGATAAACCACCCAGCCTTGATGTGGTGTTAATGATGTGGGCAGGATTGGTTTTATTATTCACAAGAGCAGTTGTACTTAAAGATGCACTCAATATAATTACTATAGGTGTAGGTTTTATAGCACAGGCAGTTTTAATGGCTTTGATTTTATTCAAATAATTTATGAGAGTAGCAATTTGCTCAGATATTCACCTCGAGTTTGGTGATATCAATTTACAAAACACAGACAACGCCGATGTATTAATTCTTGGCGGTGATATCTGTGTTGCTGCCGATATCGGTCAACCTGATCCACACAATTTCCTTGAGGGTTCTCGCAGTAATCGCATTACAGATTTCTTTAAGCGTTGTTCATTCGAATTTCCACACGTAATCTTTATCATGGGTAACCATGAGCATTACAACGGAGATTTTGGTGAGTCTAAAAACAAACTACAATCAATGCTTGATTCTAATATGTTAAGCAATGTGTATTTGCTAGACAAGGAGACTAAAGTTATTGATGACACTACATTCATCGGTGGCACCTTGTGGACTGATATGAATAATGAAGATCCAATCACCTTACTTCACATGAAAAGCATGATGAATGACTTCCGTTGTGTTCAAAATAGTAATCGGGTAACAATCTTTAAAGATGAGGATGGTAAATTTCATAAACGTAAAAGTCGTTTTGCACCAGAAGATGCAGTTGTTGACCACAGAGAAATGTTGGAATACATTCGCATTATGACTGAGGGTAAATTTAATCAAAAGTTTGTAGTTGTCGGGCATCATGCACCATCTAAACTATCGACTCATCCTCGATACAAAGATGAAGAAATAATGAACGGTGGCTATAGTTCAGATCTATCTGCATTCATATTAGATCATCCTCAGATTAAGTTGTGGACTCACGGACATACACACGAGGATTTTGATTATATGATTGGTTCTACTCGTATTGTATGCAATCCAAGAGGATATGACAATTATGAAGAACGTGCTGAAAGATTTACTTTAAAGTATGTTGATGTATGACAGATCAAGAAATAATTGATTTTTATACCAAAATGCAGGAACGCTGGGGTGAGAAATTACCCGATCCCGAAGTGTATCCTGCATCCTTTTCCTATTATATAAAACTATATAAATTCTTACAGGTAAATAATCTTCTATGACTGAGATTAACCGGGATTACTTGCGAGAACTGTATGAGATTGCAAGAAAGAAAACTAGCAATCAAAATAAATATTGGACTACAAGTAAAGGTTTTGAAGAGGATAAGATGCTCATAAAGCAAAAACTCCCCTTTGTCCCCCTTGTAATCCCTCAGTATAAAAAGACTTGACAACTAATACAAAAGACTATATAATATAGACATATCAACCAAAAGGAAATCCTATGAATCCCCGAGATGTCAAAATAAGCGGGTTAACCTATGAGCAAGTTGAAATGCTCGATATGATGTGGTCTCTTGATGACATGAATGAATTCTTCGATTGGTATGAGACATTATCCAAAGAAGAACAAAACACTTGCGATATATTACAACGCTTGATTATACTTGAGGTTGCAGACTCAGAATGGGAAAACACAAACAAGTTTCCGCAAGCAAAGACATTACTTAAACAATTCATGCTATGATACTATTTCAAATACCTAAGAAGTTATGACTGTAACCACTAAAAAGATAAGTAGAGATGGCTATTACCAAATAAGTGTAGTATTGGTAGATGGCTTTAAATTTAAAGTGCCTGCAAGAGGTTACAATCTACATTCTTTATTAGAATTTGAAAAGTCATTAGAGATGGTGGAGGAACATTCTTTTAAGGAAATTACCAAAAAAGATTATGAAAAAATGACAGTGGGATTAGAAGAAAAGCAAGCATATAGAAAGAAAGGATTATGACAATAGATCAAGCAGCAAATTTTTTAATTGGCTGCATTTTATCTGGGTTAGGGTTTGTTGTGATTGGGGTAATATTAATATTACTAAATAATCTCTTCCACAAGTTTTGGAAGCCAATTCAATTTGGTGTATGGGCAGCACCCATTTTTTATCCAGAACAAGTTAATACTAAAATTGAAAATGAGAAAGGTGCTAATAATGAGCGCGGAACAGGACAAACTAAAACATAGTTCAAGACTTCATCAGGATGAAGTCCATATCAAAAAGCAAACAAAGATTGCCAAGTCACACGGTATAGATGTAAAGGAACCACACAAGTTTGTCAAACAGCATGCTTTGGACTGTGGCAATCCTAAATGTATTATGTGTGCAAGCCCTAGGAAAATCTTTAAAGAATTAACTATTCAGGAAAAAAGATTCTATCAACCTAAACTGCACGAAAAGAGTAATGATTAATGAAATATTGGTCTTATTCTGAACCTGATATGGATGTATCGGTTACACTATCAGAAAACACAATACTAACTTCATACTTTCCAAAATGGTATGAGTTAATGGCAAAGGCGGGCAAAAATATACCTGCAGATCCTAAAATAACTGAAAGAATGTGTATTGATGATTGGATCACAGTACACTGGGCTTACGAAACTGATAAGTTTGGAACACAAACCTAAAAGGTAAAACCTTTTTATTACCCTTACTCTCTGACGGGTTATACTTGACAAGTTTGCCAAAAGGTGTTATAATTATAGCATGAAAAGAAAAAAGAGAATTGATCGTAGACATATAGTATATTGCCTGACCAATTGTGTCACAGGCGATTTCTATATAGGCATTACGCAGGGATTTCGTCAGCGTGATCTGAAAATACGTGTGCAAAAGCATGTACGACGGGCATTGACTGAGGGCAAATCCTGGACATTGTGCGAAGCAATTCGCTCTTTTGGTCCAGAATCATTCGTGGCACAGCAATTAGCTGTAGTGAGAGGTAAAGTTGCAGCACATGCTATTGAGCGTCAGCTTATTGGTGAGTGCTTACCAACATTAAATACACAGTAACCCGTTAACTCTAATGGTTATTGCTTGAGTAATTTTCCATTAGATGTTATAATAAGCACATAGCAAAAAAGGAAACAAGATGCAAGAAGTAAAAGATCTCCCAGTAGTCCCCAAGGATGTAGCACGAGAAATGCAAGAAGATGCACTAGCAAAGTTTTTAGCTAACGGCGGAACTGTAGAAGTTCTGAAAGGTCGCAAAAATCCTAAGCCAGTCTCAGCTCGAGGCAAATCAAATTCAGGTATGAAGAAGTTAGTTGACCCGACTGCTCGTTTCCCTAAGAAGGATTAAAATGCGTACAAAGACTTTCATCGATGGTTTTAAGAACTCACAGAAAATCCGTGTGATAATTGATGGGTTTGGAATCTACACAACTGTAGGTGGTGTTGCCAGCGTGTTTGCCACTCATAGTCTTCGGCAGGCTGCGTGCGATGGTGTTTTGCGTTTGTCGCATTTGCGTTATGAGGCAAAGAGAAAAGGTGAGGCGTTACCAACAGGTTGTGGTATGACCAGTTACAATACGACTCAAATAGGTAAGCAAGTTCAAGTTGATTTATTTTAAGGAGCAAACTATGAGTAAAATGTCAGAATTGGATGCAGAGATTAATGATCTGCTTAGCAGCACAAATCTTATGATTGATGAAATTGCTGCAGTTTTGGATATCCCCGTAACTATGGTTGAGAATGTTGTTGCATATCGGTGGCAACGTATTGTAGAATCAGTCGGAGAAACTTCTTGAATAGATTAGATATTGTAAAACTAGCATCGAGTGTGGGTGCCGAGGTCGAAGGACCAAACTGGGCATTTACACTGGATCAACTAGAAGAATATACTAAACAGGCTCAACCAAAACCCTTAGATATACATCGTTTAGATGAATATCTTCCAGCATGGGCATATCTTGAAATGACTTCAGGTATGCGTGAAGAAATTGTTTACGTTATTCAGAAACAACTAGGAGTGTTGTAATTATGATGCCAGCAGGAAAATATTATATTGGCGACTTGTGCTATGTAATGGCCGATGATGAATGGCTAGATATTTGTGATATCACCATACAGGGTACACGAGTCCTTGAAGGCGAATTTCAATTAAAAGATGGTCGTAGATTTGCAATGTACAGCACAGCATATGGTGATGGAACATACCATGATCATTATGGCTTTTCATATAGTGTAGATTCAGGATCAATTGGTTGTATTCTTTTAGACGATATCAAGTATGTTGATAATTTTGACCAATTTTTAGATGTAGGCGCTATTCTTGAATTTGATGAGGATTTTGTGACCGTGGGTGGTCGAGGCGAATCTGATTGGGACGGAAGAATTCAGTTTGGTCATGTAGTAATTGAAACTACTCCTAGTTATGAGGAAGAAGAGTATGAGTAATGTTGAAATCGAACCTACTGGGCATACACGAGAGATTTTTTTATCCAGAGCATTGGCAAATGCCATTGCTAATCAAATTGAAAAAGATGCAACTATTCTATCTGATGAAATACAAAAAGCATACAATCTTTTATATGGAGAGTATATTCGACAACAGCAAGCAGGTGAAATGTAATGTTTAGATCACTATTATGGATTTTTGTTTATCTTGTATGCCTTTGCGCATTCTCAATAGAAGCAGAGTATACTGACGGCACCTATATCTCTCTAAGGGGTTGGTATAAATAACTAAAAGGAATTTACAATGAAAAGAGACCTATTAAATCAAATTAGAGAGCTATTTGAACGTAAATTTGATGTACTAGAAATTGCTGCCAGTCTAAACGTAGATTTAGACACAGTTCGTATAGCATTAGATATTATAAAAGAAATTATAACATGAGAATTCATTCTGCAGAAGTTGTCCCTACTATTAACCTTGTGACTGAACTTAGACGTACAGATGCACATTCTTTACCTGAAAGAGTGGAAGTGCAAAATACGCAATTCGTCGCGACAGTTGCAGACATCATTTATACACAAAGAGCCTTTATACAAGCTATTAGAGCTAAGGGATCTCAAATAGATACGTATCTCTAAAAGGTAAAACCTTTTTATTACCTATAGTAACCCTGCTCTGTGCAGGGTTTTTCTTGACTGGTTGACCAAAAGGTGTTATAATAATGACATGAACAGCAAAAAGGAACAGACAATGAAATTGCACATTTGGACACAGGATCAAGAGAACTATGGCGCACATGATTGGGACGGCAAAGGTGAGTGCCCCCAGTATTGGAAGTTCAAAGGTGGCGAAGACTTCTTTGTGCCCAAGTTTAAAGGCGGTGAGAAAGAAGCCACCGAAGCGGTCATGGCTCTTCGCAGTCAGATTGAAGAGAACAGCGAATACTTTCGCCGTGAGGTGATGGGATGGGAATTGGTTGATAACGACTATATGACAGACTTTGAGAAGTCTCAGTTTGAGTATGAAGGTCAGATCAGATTTAAAGCAAAGGAATTGGCATGGTAAACAATTACGGAATGTATTCACCTGAAGGCAACAACGAAATTCACGGCATTGTGTTGCGAGCAATACAAAATAATTATACTTGGGCACAAACATACGAAGAACTTGTGCAATTAGCAGATAGCAACCATGATCTATACGGCGAGGCATTGGATACTGTTGTCCGTGAGTATGTGTATGATTCTATCGGTGCAGACAAACGCGGAGAATGTTTTTACATTTAACAATATGATTTTTCCAGATATAGTATTAGTAGTAGCCATTCTTACACAGGATCCAACAACTCAAAAGGTTGATCTTAGGTATGAACCACTAAAGTATTATGATAATTGGACAGAATGCTTTAGAGAGGAAAAACGGTTGTCCAAGAAAAATCAGGATAACCGAAAGTCCTATATCTGCGTTGGAGTGGATAGAGATTGAATGCTAGAAAGCGCTTGACATAGAATGCCAAAGGTGTTATAATTAAGATCTAGCAACTCGGAGAATACTATGCAGACACAGCAACAACACTTTCAGTATATGTTTTCAGCTATCGACAAAGTATATGGCAAGTACTCTGACGATGCAGACGTGAAGCATTTGTATTATGCATTCAACAAACTTCAGACCAACGTAAACGAGGGCAACATTGTGCATCAAATAACTGACAAAGAATCTGAGAAAATTAATAACACTAAAGTCTATACTATAGACTACAGCGATCGTGAGTATTCTGATGAGCTAGAAGTGTTAGCTGAACTTACTATTTTTAACGAGACGCAGTTTTATGCATCGCGTGATCTAGGTGGCTTAACTGTTTATTATGCTAAGCCAGAAAATAACGAGCCAGCTAAGCTAGTAGCATTCTATGATTATGAGCAACAACGTGGAACAGTTTTTGGAGATTGATAATGAAAGTAGTAATCAATAAATGTTATGGTGGCTTTAACTTGAGTCACGAAGCTGTTATGCGATATCTTGAAATTAAAGATATTGTTGTTTACCCAGAACAGGATAAAAGTTATTGGGGATTCTGGACCTATTGGTTGGTAAAATCAGAAGATCGTGTTGAGAGAAAAGAAGGTGAAGCATTTTATGCAATGCCTATGAATGATCGCCAAGCATATAATAAATTGTGTTCTGAACAATCGTTTTATGAACGAGATATTGAACGTCACGACCCAGTATTGGCCCAAGTAGTTGAAGAACTAGGTGATGTTGCCAATGGTCATTGCGCCAACCTGAGAGTTGTGGATATTCCTGACGGTGTTGAATATACTGTTGAAGAATATGATGGACTTGAGCATATTGCAGAAGTTCATAGAACTTGGGAGTAAATGATGAGTCTTGATGTTGATTTAATTGAATGGGTACTAACACCATTTTATCTAGTATACCTAATGGCCGGCATCGCATTGATGACGATAACAGGTATACTAATAGTACCATACTATATCTTTTTGGAGTTTGAAGAATGAACACTATTGTATTTGTTTTGATTGTGTTAAACAGTAATGGGCATTTTACCAATACAGTGATTCCCACAATGGAATTTAATACCTTTGAAAAATGTGAACAGGCTATTCGTGCATTTGAAGCGGATGCAAAGGGTAAAAAAGGATATGTGAATATGCGATGTGTAAGGATTGAAAAATGAAAAAATATTTAAAATATTTAAACCCGGATTTTATCATAATGTTCTTATGGTTTATCATATTGCAACCTTTGCTTTTCTTTATGACCATGTTTGTCTTTTTCTACGCAATATATCAAAGTATTTGGGGATAATATGAACAATCGAATCAAAGAACTAGAAAGTACTTTATAATATGGAATACGTTATGTGCATAGTATTAGGCCTTTTTATAGGGTTTCTATTAGGATACGGTATAGGCATGGCTATAGGATCACGTATAGAGTTGCCTACAGAGTTGCGCTCAGAGATGGATCGAAAAGTTGCCTCAAGACATGGAATGTAGAGTTAAGTATTATGTTGCTATAATAGTTAAACGCAATATAAGATGCTGCTAGAATCGTGATTTGCATTATCTAGAACTCGCAAGAGCTCGTATAATCGAGCCTATATTAGACGGTATTTATATGGCGTAAAAGTGTGTATATGGTGAAGAATCCCGGAGTTTATTATTAATTTTTTAAATTTGAAATCAAAACCTCATAGCCTGCGACTATTATAGTCTGTGTCTATTGCAGAGCATTTCCCATAGGCGGCTTCTATTATAGACGGAGACTATCAGAATCCAGGAACCGATAGGCATTCTCTATTATAGCAATCGCCTATCAGAATCCCCCATACAATAGTTTTGCAATTTGCATTCTTTTGCATTTTTAAAAACCCTATGTCCTACTCGGCTATAGGGTCTTTGCTTGACGGTTTGGTCAGAATGTGCTATAATAGCGGCATATTAAGAAAAGAAAAGGAAATTAAAAATGAGTAAGCATCCCCTAGTAGTATTTGCAAATTTTGCTAGAGACAACGGTCTCTCAATTACAGAAGCAGTCAAATATTGTAGTGATAACTATGATGATTTGGATAGCGTAATGACAGATGCATATGAGTGCGTTTACGAGGAGCTGATGCATTTTGTAGATGATTATAGCAAGTAACATTATAACCCGTAAGGGTATAGGGTTATTGGTTGACAGGTTCACCAAATTGTGCTATAATAGAGGCATATTAAGAAAAGGAAACAAAATGCAAAATTTACAAAAACAACAATTAGACAGCTTATTAATTAGCGTGCAAAATGCTTTAGACGAACTCGGTTTAGACGAAAATGATGCTGTGCAAAATGCGTTTAATGCTTTAGCATGTGCTATAGACGAAATTGTATATGAGGAATCACTATGAGAAAAGTAACAATACAATTAACTGATACTCAAATCAGTATGGTCTTAGGATGCTTATATGAGACCAGACCCACTATAGATGTCAGCGAGCTAGAGCTCTGGTCTGAGACCAACGCTATATTCGAAGATGCCGAGAATGAGTATTATGAGAATGACCCTGATGCTCAAAGGGTTTTTGGTTGACAGCTTAATCAAAAGCACATATAATTAAGACATGTTACAGCAAAAAGGAAACAAAATGGAAATAGCAGTCAAGTTCAACAGCACCAAGAATCGTTTCGAGGGTTTCGTAGATGGCAAAATGGTATCACGCTCACGACACGAATCTTATGTAAAAGACCAGTTAGCAAAGCTGGGCTTTGTGGTAGGTCAGGTGCAGAACGATGTGACTGAGAAGGCATCCGAATTTGGTATCAACGAGCGCTTTGAATTCGTAGAGCAGATGGTCGGCATGGTCGCTAAAAAGACAATCGCATCAGCAATTATCACAGGTCAAGGCGGCCTGGGTAAGACGCACACGGTGTTGAAAGCTCTTAAGACCAACGGCATGGCAGACACCACAGACCTCACTAAGTTTGAGGTAGGTGCTCGCATTAATACACCTAAGTCTTATAAGGTGATTAAAGGCTTCTCTACAGCAAAGGGCTTGTATCGTACGCTGTTCGAAGGCAACGGCCAAGTGCTAGTGTTTGACGACTGTGACAGTGTGTTGACAGACCCCGTAGCATTGAATTTGCTTAAAGGCGCTCTTGACTCATACGGCGAGCGTTGGATCAGCTGGAACGCAGATATGAAAGACGAGGATCTGCCCAGGTCATTCAAGTTCACAGGTACAATTATTTTCATCTCAAACAAAGACCTCGAGCGTTTAGACCAAGCAGTTCGTTCGCGAGCAATGTGCGTTGACCTAAGCATGACGCAAGGTCAAAAGATCGAGCGCATGGAAGTGCTTGTAGCAGATCCTGAGTTTCTCGAGGAATACAGTACAGCGTACAAAGCAGACGCAATCAACTTTTTGCGCGACAACATGAACAGCATCAAGAATTTGAGTTTGCGTACTCTGATAGCAACGACAAAGATTCGCGCAGAGGGTGGCAATTGGAAGAACTTGGCTAAGTATGTTATTACTCAAGGTGCGTAATTATAACACCAAAAGGGGCAGGAGTCAATACCCCAGTATCCCAAAGGGTTATTGTTGACTTTCGTACCAAACGGTGTTATAATAAGACATAGTAACAAAGGAGCAAGCATGAAAGAACTCAAAGAGTACGTGAATCAAAAGAACTCGTGGAATGCGATATTCAACAAGAAAGGTCTGAGCCTAGCATCTCGAGAAGACCGTCAGCGCATTGCCGATATGATCGACTCAGATTTATCCCCTGAGAACTTGACCTGCGATGGCGAGTTGCCCCGAGCAACAGTTATTGCCCGTCACAAGCAGTTGACCAAAGTTGCGAAGCAATTGACAGCATTAGACCCCACAGTTAAGTTCTACGAATACGCATAAGGGTATAGCATGAAAGATCTGATCATAGATATAGAACCTCTAATGGACCAGGGGTATAACGCATATAGCATAGCGGTTATGCTAGGTGTAGACGTAGAGCTCGTAGAGCAAGGTATCGCATATCTAGACGAACAGCGTTACCACGAGGATATGGCAGGAGACCCATACCGTATAGTGTCCTAACAGGATTTTAGCTCTCTAGCACAGACCCCCCTAATTAGCACACAGAAAGTGCTAGTATGCTTATATAGCATATAGCGGCCTGCTAATATTAACCTTGATTTTAAAAATCTCCCTATAAAAAAATTTCCCAGAAAAATTTCTCCAGAAAAAAGTTACTATAATATGACCTTCAATACAAAGGGTGTCTTTACCGAAGAAGAAATACAACGAGCAGAGGAGAGCCTCGGTAATATGTTGATTAAAAAGGGTGTCTACACAATGGAAGATCTCAATGATATGATCGAGGATGAGGATGAGGATATTAAGCTCGACAAACAGGAAACATACATTGTGGCGGGCAACCGTGCAGAATTCGATAACTACGTCCATAAGAAACTCGCGGATAACTACGGTAAAGAATACATATACGTAAGAGATCGTTATACACTAATGGGATTATCCAACATAAAAGGATACTATATTGGCACAGCGTTTATGCGTAAAGATATCGATCAAATTAAACAAGCAATAGCGTTTATTAAACAGATAGCTAATTTACCCCATGCTGATAACTAATAAATACTGTATACATTAAGAAAGAGATTATGTTTATACAAGCGAATGAATACAAAAAAATTATACAAAAGATACCCATTTTATGCGTTGATATTATATTGAGATACAAGGATAAAGTATTACTCATTAAAAGAGCAGATGAGCCATGTAAAGGCATTTACTGGCCTATTGGTGGACGTGTCCATAAGGGAGAATCCGTAGATGCCGCAGCTCGCCGAAAGATTTTCGAAGAGATTGGAATCAAATATACCGGAGACTTGATACCTATTGGCTTTTATGAGGATAATTATACTGAGTCTGCTTTCGAAGCCCAAACTGAGTATTCCTCGTTTAGTTTGGTGTTTGTCGGGGATCTAAACAACGAACAAATAAAGTCTAAAGTTCGACTGGATAAAACTTCCGAAGACTTTGGATATTTCGATACCTTACCAAAACGATTCGTGGTCAAGAGATTCTCGGACTTCGACGAGGCCTTACAGGATTGGAAGTAAAGGTATATATAATATGTAGCAATCTGGGCCGTTTCGGGCCGGACTAATGTAAAAACTGAAAAAGGGAGATCTTATGGGATTATTTTTATTGGGTGTGTTCGTAGGTGGAGTATTGGTTTGGGGCTATAAGTTTCTAAATACTCCTATGACTTTAAATGAAGCCTTGGTCAAAACAGAACAAGAAATTAAAGAAACTTTGGACGTCAACAAAGACGGCAAGGTAAATACCGAAGATGTAAAGGCAGTTGTCAAGCGTCCTCGTAAAAAAGCGGGCACAACGCCCGAGTAATCTAGAATGTTGATTTGACATAACAACTACACCATTTTATATGATATCAATAATAACAATAAAAGGAGTTAGTTATGGCAGATTGGGATTCTCACGCAGCAGCTGAAGTAAAAAACCCTACACCATTTAATACAAATGCAGTACCACCAAATGGATTCCAATCTGGTAATCCTGAGATGCTCAAAAGCGGCGGTGGTGCATTAAGTCAAGGTGGTGAGTCCACAGTAGCATTGGATAAGGATTCTACTGATTGGATCAATAAGAAAATGCGACCCATGATGGGTTGGATTTATATGTTAACTTGTACATGTGACTTTGTATTGTTTCCGATCTTGTGGTCGATGCTACAAGCAATGTCTGCAGGACAAGTTACAAGCCAATGGATGCCATTAACCCTTCAGGGTGCAGGGTTATACCATATTGCAATGGGTGCTGTTCTTGGAATTGCTGCTTATGGCAGAACAAAAGAAAAAGTAGCCGGAGTTGCTTAAAAAGTGGGCTTCGGCCCACTTATTGCTTGACATCTTCCACAAAAGGTGTTATAATTATTCTATATTAGGAGTTGATATGAGTGATCATAAAGAAATTGACCAAAAATTGCCTAAAAACAGCAAGCCAGCATTAAATTCGAAGCCACTTGTTCATTTACAAGCATTGGCAAAGAATACAAAACCAAAAAACATTCCCCAAGTCAACAAAACTATCATGAAAAAAGTCGGCCGAGGCCGATAATTTTAAATTACATTATTTTAAGGTGAAAATATGAAAAAATTCGAGTCTGCAGATTTGTCTGAAATGACAGATTGGTATAAAACTGCCTCTGTCAAGGAACAAGCACAATTTCGCGAATGGTTAGTGAGTGTTTTGAAGACAAATACCGTGGGCTTGACTTTCAAGAAGAAAGATGATACAATAAGGGAAATGAAATGTACCTTAGCTGAAGAAAAATTGCCTGAAATTGAGAAAAAGACAGATCGTGTTCGCAAAGAAAACGACAATGTCATTTCAGTATTCGATATTGAAAAGAATGAATGGCGTTCTTGCAGGTACGATTCAATTAAACAGATCAAATTTACCCTTGGAGAATAAATGGCTACTAAACGTGAGCACGACGCAGGCAAAGTTCTATTATCTGAACCGTTGGTTTCTAAGTTAGATCCAACTGCTAACGACTATGTCATTACATTGATTAGAATCAATAATTGGTATAGTACTGATAAAACTAGAGGCGATGCTCACAAGTATTTTGCACAATATGTAAAGCATAATATGCCCAGCTCATCTAAATTATTTGCTGAGGTTGACGAAAAAGATGTACACATGACATATGGCTGGATGGCTCGTATGTTATTGCAAGGCGCCAATATTCGCAAAGATCACTTGGACGGATTTAATAAAGAATTGAACCGGTTATTCGAGATCGGCAAGAAACGTCTTGATGCTAAGAAAAATGTCATCACAGTAACAACCCCTGTGGCAGTGGTTAAGCGTCCATCTATTCAAGATGCAATTAAAGACAAGGCATCTGAGTATATTGGTGAGCTTGAGGGGTTTGTAGATGAGTTTTGTACTGCGGATAAAGACTTTAATCTATATACCCATTTAAAGGGTAACCAAATCCCTGCCCCATATACTACATTCGTAAAAACTTGGGCAGTAAAGAAATTAGATCAATGGAATGAGGTAGCTGATTCTAAAGACTCTCAAATTGTTGAGGGTTATTCGAATTTTCCTAAACGTAAGATTACCAAGATTGTAAAATTGTTCGAATCTTTCGTTGAGGACTGTAACAAGTATGGTCAGTTCAAGAAAGCCAACCGAAAAGTCAGAGCAACAAGAGAAAAACCTGCAGTTGCACAAATTAAGAGCTTAAAGTATAAACTTAAGGATGATGAATTAGGTTTAACATCTGCGAAGGCATTTGATCTTGTAGGTGCAGAGCAAGTATGGTTATTTAATACGAAAACAAGAAAATTATCGGTATACACATCCGAATCAACAAAAGGTATGACTGTAAAGGGTACGACTTTACAAAATTGGTCTCCAGAAAAATCCAAACAAAAGACTTTGAGAAAACCCGAAGAACAAATTAAAGATTTGCTCGCTTTGGGTAAGGTTAAATTAAGAACTTTCCTAGATAATATTAAATCTAAAGAACAGGCTGTCAATGGTAGGATAAATATAGATACAATCATCCTAAAAATTACGAGGTAACATATGGCAGGTATTAGTTTAAGTTATTGTCAACTTATAAAAATTGTTTTATCGCAAATCGGCGGTAATCCATTAGAACAATTATACACATCAACAATACAGGGTTCTAGACAAGTAGCAGTTGGTCTAGGAATTCCTGGTGGACTTACAGAAATTAGAGCACTAATAGATAGAGTTACAAATGCCATTAATGCTGCAGGTACAGATGTTACAAATGCGCAAAAACTTGTAGAAGCAATACAACAGCAATTATTTCAAAATCCCATTGCGTTTCCTGCGTATGCAACCAACACAGCAATTACATCAAGGTTAACCCCCTTAAATTCTCGTATAGCAGTTATAGATCAATGGACTGCAAATGCAAATTCAGTCCCGTCATTCACAGTAAGTTCTCCCTATACTTCCGCGGCAGAGGAAAAAACAACTTTGGCATCGCAGGTAAGTATATTATATACTGTTTCTGGAAAATTAGACACCTTTAAAAATTTTACTGATAGATTATCGGGAGTGGCGACCTTATCTGGAGCGGAAGCGGCAGGCGGTTGTTCATTACAAGATTTATTGGGGAATGGTTGTACACCTAATAACTCTGTTCCAGATATAGATCTAAAAGAATTAATAACGTCTCTTGAACAAGGAGATTTAATTAGAGCAATTGAACAAAAACTGTTAAGTGGGTTGGGTATTAATGAATTAACTACAGCATTAAATGATTTTAATACTGTACTTACAAGATTCAACTCATTATTCAATACTTCCATTAATAAGGCGGCACTAAAGGCAGCAATTGAAGCGCAAATTAATCATATAGTTTATAATTTATTATCTGGGTGTTCTGGCAGTGTTTATGAAAAAATTATGAAGTCGGATGTTGCCACCGCGGTTTCCACATACGTTGCAGCAAAACAAGCTGCACTTGACGGTACAGCTATTAGAGACAGCGAGGACGGTACTCTTATAGCTAAACCAACCTCGGAAGTAGCAGTTGCATCGACGACAACAGATTCCGCATCAACACAAAATCCTGATGCAGTCGAGGCAGTTACTATTGCATATGAAGTAAGAGTTACTCGCCCGGGCAGCTCAGTTGCTTCTACGCAAGTCGTGCAAGCAAGAGACGCATCTGCTGCAGCTAGAATAGTTGAGAAAGAATTAATAGCTGCGGGAGCAAAATCAAGTGGTTACAAAATAGAAGTAGACAATCAAAAAACAGGGACGATATTTACACTGGAAGATCGTGGTCCACTAAACACAGGAAAGCTAAACTTATAATGATAGTAGTTGACTTTAATCAAACAGCCATTTCTAATCTAATGGCTGAGGTGGGTGGTCGTAATGATATTGAAATTCAAGTGCCTCTATTGAGACATATGATCTTAAATTCTATACGAGGATATAAACAAAAATTCGGTAAAGAATTTGGCGAGATAGTTATCGCATGCGATAATCAAAACTATTGGCGCAGAGATTATTTTCCTTATTACAAAGCGGGAAGAAAAAAGGCAAGAGAAGATTCTGGCTTTGATTGGAAAACAATCTTTGAGGCAATTAATCTTATTCGTAGTGAAATTGAAGTGTTCTTTCCATACAAGGTTATTAATGTTGCAGGCGCAGAAGCAGATGATATCATTGCTGTACTCGCAGAATGGTCTCAGACTAATGATACCAAGAGTGTTTTATTTGATGAACCTAAGCCGTTCCTAGTATTATCCGGGGATCATGACTTTATTCAATTACAAAAGTATGAGAATGTAAAACAGTTCTCCCCTATACAAAGGAAGTATGTTAAACCTGATATTAGCCCTGAGAAATATATTTTTGAACATATCATTAAAGGTGACAAGGGTGACGGTATTCCTAATGTGCTATCAGCAGACGATAGTATTGTGAATGGTGTACGACAAAAACCAATACGTCAGGAAAAATTAGATCTTTGGTACAAGGATTTTGATGCTATGCCGCAAGATGCAGAATTTAAGAAAAATTACGAACGCAATAAAAAATTAGTTAGTTTTAGTTGCATTCCTGATCATATTAAAAATTCTATCATAAATAGGTATGAGGATACCCCATCGAAAGATAAAAGCAAGTTACTAGATTTTTTTGTTGAACATAAAATGAAAAATATGCTAGAAGTTATAGAGGAATTTTAAATGAAAACTACAATACCACAAATATTTGAAGACGTTGAAAAAGCGAGCAGCAAAGAATCTAAGGTCAAAGTGTTACGTGCCTATGATCATCCAATCTTAAAGGGCATGCTGCAGATTAATTTTGATCCAACTGTAAAATTAGATCTACCCGAAGGGGAACCTCCCTTCAAAAAGGATACTACTATCCCAGTAGGTTATTCTGAAACTAATCTATACGCAGAATTTAGACGTATGTATGTTTGGCTTGATCCCAATATTAATCTTACTAGACATAAAAAAGAACAACTGTTTATTCAGATGTTAGAAGGTATACATTGGTCTGAAGCAGAGGCATTGTGTTTGGCAAAGGACAAAAAGTTACAAACCAAATATAAATCTTTAAAAGAAGATATTGTTCGAGAAGCATTTCCGAATCTATTACCAGAAAAGCAAAAAGTAGAGGCAAAAGTAGAGGCGGCAACAAAAGCAAAAAAAGTAAAATCTTTGAGCGTATCCTGACCTGGTTCAAAGATAAACCAGTAGAAGAAGAAAAAGAAAAATGGTCAGATCAAGGAGCCCCTTTACCCGAACCTTTGTATGATTCAAGATATCGAGTAGAATATAAATACAGAGCATTTGACAAGCATTAAAAAAGGTGTTATAATATAATTATATTATTGGAGTTCGTATGACAATGCATATTGTGGGTCCTTGGCTTTCTACTTCGGGTAAGAAAAAAGGCAAAGTTAAATTTCGTAATGCAGATGAGGCTCGTAAGGCAAGAGAGTTAGATGCAGCTTGGAAACAACTGCTTAAAAATCAAGGCATCGAGCAAGAAGAAAAATCTCGCAAAAGAGCAATGACAGCGGAACCGTTGTCTTATAAATTATCTGCGCCTGCAGGTAGACAATCAACTAAGCACATCCCCAGTTTAAATACGGGCGACGGTATTGCTGCCAAAAAACAAATTCCACAATATACAGGAACAAAAATGATTGGCATTGGAACAATGCACAAGTCCAATGCCGTGCCCATCTTTAGTGATGATGAGGCAAAATCTATTTCAAGTATGAGACGCTAATGTCTAAAATTGTTTTAATCACTGGCGGATTTGATCCCCTACATTCTGGGCATATTGCTTATTTTAAAGCTGCAAAAACTTTAGGTGACATATTAATTGTTGGATTAAATTCTGACGATTGGCTTGTTCGTAAAAAAGGTGCAGCCTTTATGCCATGGAACGAAAGACTTTGTGTTATTAATAATTTATCAATGGTCGACGAAGTTTTTACCTTTGATGACGACGACGGATCGGCAAAACATTTTATTCAACAGACAAGAGCACATTATCCCGATGCCGAACTTATATTTGCCAACGGCGGCGACAGGACTAAAGATAATATTCCAGAAATGGATGTTGTAGATTGTAATTTATCATTCGCATTTGGTGTTGGTGGCGAAAATAAAATGAATTCCAGTTCGTGGATTCTTCAAGAGTGGAAGGCTCCTAAAACAGAAAGACCATGGGGCTACTATAGGGTTTTACACGAACAGGGTAAAGAAGTCAAGGTAAAAGAATTAACAGTAGAACCAGGAAAATGCTTGAGTATGCAAAGGCATCAAGATCGAGCAGAACATTGGTTTGTATCTGAAGGAACAGCCACAGTCTATACTATAGATGTAGGTACCGATGTTTACCTTTTGGGAGTTTATCAAAAATTTGATAGTCTTCATATTAGTAAAACAAAATGGCATCAGCTTTGTAATGAAACTGATAAGCCATTAAAAATTGTAGAAATACAATATGGTGATAATTGTGTCGAAGAAGATATAGAAAGGAAACCTTTATTATGACAATACCATCAAGCCCAGTAGATCGTAAAGCTATCTTAGACTGCATGAAAGAAATTAGTGCATCTATGACTCGCACCGAAGGCGAGCGAGAGTTTATGCGTGAAGCTATTAAAGAAATTTGTGATAAGTATCAACTTTCCAAAAAGACATTTCGTCGAATGGCAAAAGTATATCACAAGCAAAACTTCAGTTTGGAACTTGAAGAACACGAAGAGTTTGAGACTATGTATCAAACAATTACAACAACTACAACCATGAGTAAAGACCATGTCTAAATTTACACTTATTTGTGATCACGGAAATGAGAAAACAACTGTCGAATTTGAAAAAGACTTTTTACCCGAAGTTCTAGAAAATATTGAGATGTTTTTACGAGGGGCGGGATATCATTTTGATGGTACTTTAGATTTTGTTGATGATGAATATGTAAATCAAGAAGTTCCTGCGAAAGGACTTTATTTTCATGTATAATCAATATATTCTCGAAGCCAAATATCTGGATGCCATTAAACGAGTTAAACGTAAACTCATTGTCGGGGTATATGCTAATTTAGATAAGGTAGAGGAAGCTAAAAAGAATTTACTTGCGGAAGAAACCAAGTATTCTTTACAATTTTCTATTACCCCGCACTTTAACCCGTTTTTCAATGCAGTTGCTTGACTTCTTTCCTAAAAGATGTTATAATAAGGCATTAAGGAGCAGAAATGAGCGCAATTTATACCGTTATTGAACAATTAGCATTAGACAATTCTCGTCTTGCTAAGGAAGCTATTCTAAAGAAGAATGCTACCAATGAATTATTAAAGCGAGTGTTTAAATTAGCTTTGAATCCATTTGTTCAATTTTATATCAGAAAAATCCCAAGTTATGATACTGCTAAAGATGTTAATCATAAGTCCTTACAAGAAGCACTAGATAATCTTAGTGTTTTGTCTGATAGGGTTATGACAGGTCACGCAGCAATTAATCACTTACAATTTATTTTAGGATCGCTGAGTAAAGAAGATGCAAAAATCATTGAGCGTATTATTGCAAAAGACATGCGTTGCGGAGTCTCCGAAGCAACCATTAATAAAATTTGGCCAGGAACTATCCCGTCATACCCAGTTATGTTGGCTTCTGGATACGACCAAAAACTTGTCGACAAAATCCAATTCCCCGCCTATGTCCAACTTAAACTCGACGGAATGCGATTCAACGCAATCGTCAGGGGCGAAGTAGTAGAATATAGATCTCGCAACGGCAAAGAATTAACTATTCCTAATAAAGTATTTGATATACCATTTATTACCATGGCGAAATTCTATGGTGAAGATATGGTCTTTGATGGTGAATTGCTAGTTGTAGGCGTAACGGGTGACCCTGTCAATAGACAAACAGGTAATGGCATTTTATCCAAATCGATCAAAGGTACAATGAGTGAGGAAGAAGCAACCAATGTAAGAGCTACTCTGTGGGATGCTATTACATTTGAAAAGTTCTCACAAGGTATCGATAAGGAAGTTTATAGTGCAAGGATGGACAAGCTAAGTAAGGCTATGTCATACATGAGAGGGCAAAAAGGACAGATAGGTCACTATATTGAATTTGTATGGAATAAACAGGTAAACGATATTGCTACTGCTCAGAAAATATTTGAAAAGTTTTTATCCGAGGGTCAAGAAGGCACAATCTTAAAATCCAAAGATGGTATTTGGGAAGACAAGCGTTCTAAGACTCAGATCAAGTTTAAGGGCGAGCTTGAATGCGAATTAAAAGTTGTAGATTGGGAAGAAGGCACGGGTAAGAATGTAGGCCGCTTAGGAGCATTGGTTTGCGAATCAAGTGACGGCGTAATACGAGTAAATGTTGGATCTGGGTATTCTGATGAACAACGAGATGAATATACCAAAAAAGTTATTGGTAAAATTATAACTGTTAAGTATAATGCTCGTATTAAGGATAGATCAGGGGTCGAGAGTTTATTCCTTCCCGTATTTATAGAATTACGTGAAGATAAAGATAAAGCAGAATCTAGTAAATCTATCAAATAATTATAAATAAACGGGAATGAGGTTAATCATATGCCCGCAAAAATTTACAAGTTTCCTGAGAGAAGAACATATTATCGAGGTTACAAAATTCCTCTTTATACAGAGGAGCAGATATTTTTGACAATCATATCTTTAAATGTCTTTGGTAATCTTACAGAAAAGGTAACTGAAAAAACCTTAGAAGATTACGAACCTTTAACAGTTATAAAAGCGCTAGTCGAAGCAAAATCGTCTGGCGTTTTTTCTATTAAAACTAAAAATACTATACAAGAAATATTGAAATCTATAGAAACACTATGAACATATTTTATTTACATAATGACCCAGTAGAATGCGCAAAACAACATAACGATAAGCATGTTGTTAAAATGATTCTTGAATATGCGCAACTACTTTCTACCGCACACAGAGTTCTTGATGGATACGAGGTTACAGAACTAACAGCAGCTAGCAGAAAAATTCGTAGGTGGAAATTAGAATCTGATTTGGATTCTAAACTATATAAATCCACTCATGCCAATCATCCCTCTGCTATATGGGTAAGACAATCAACCGAGAATTATCTTTGGCTATCTAATATGCTGGTTACATTGTGTGAAGAATACACTTATCGTTATGGTAAAACTCACAAAGTGGAACGTGATGGCCTTTGCTATGTCCTTCTAAAAAACATTCCGAAGAATATTGGCAAACAAGGCTGGTCTGAACCTACTCCTGCCATGCCCACTCAATTTATTGTGTCATCTTCAATAAGTTCTTACAAAAACTACTATATAGGCGCTAAACAGCATCTAGCAAATTGGAAAAAACGGGAAGTACCTATTTGGTATTACTAGCATCAGGTTATAATATATAATGTATCAGGAGTTAATTAATGCCATTTTATGATTTCAAATGTTCTAACTGCGATGAAATATTTTCAGTTATGTGTTCTATCTCTAAACGAGAATCGCAAGAGTGTCCTTCTTGCAAATCCCCCAAATACGAATCCCATCATACTGCTATGCCTGCGTTTGGCGACCCTGTTCGTCTTGGCATCAGAACTGTGGATGATGGGTTTCGAGAGGTGTTGTCTAGGGTTGGGTCTAACAACGGACGTCAGGCTGACCTTAAAAACAAATTGAGCAGAAGCTAATATATGATAAGTTATCTTTCTTTAACTTGGGAGGTCAATACATAACGTTGCCTCCTTACTTACTATTCTAAGAGGACAATTCATGGCAAAAACAAGAACAAGTGTTCAACCGCAATCTAGTCAAACCCCTCAGTTAACATTAGCCAATAATAAACTGAAACTGTGTCTAGATGACATGAAAACAATTAAGCCATTAACAGATAATCAGAAAGGATTCTTTGATTCATACGATAAAGCAAAAGTTATGTTATTACACGGTGTTGCAGGAACAGGCAAAACTTACATAGCATTATATCACGCATTAGAGGAAGTATTAAATAAACAGAATCAGTATCAGAGAGTAGTAATAGTTAGGTCAGCAGTACCTAGCAGGGATATAGGACATTTACCTGGGGACGAAAAAGAAAAAACAGAAGTATATACTGAACCATATGTAGAAATTTGCAAGGATCTATTTGATAGAACAGATGCATTCCAAAGATTGAGTGAACAAAAAGCAGTTCAATTTATGATTACATCTTTTGTCAGAGGGATAACTTTAAGCAATTCTATAATTTTAGTTGACGAATGTCAAAACATGACTGATATGGAATTGAATTCCATAATGACTAGAGTGGGGGTTAGATCCAAAATTATATTTTGCGGTGATTTTAGACAAACAGATTTATACAAGAAAAGCGATATGTCGGGATTGAAAAAATTTATGGTCATTGCTGACATGATGCCAAGTTTTAAAACATTCGAATTCGGAGTTGATGATATAGTTAGATCTGCTATAGTAAAGGAATATATATTAGCAAGGTTAAAATACGAAACCCAGTATGAACTGGTATAATAACTATAAGGAGAAACTATGAGTTTTGAATTCGATTTCACAGAAGAAAAATTAAAGAAGTGTTTATCAAGAAACAAAAATCCGCGCGATCTATTTGAATCTTTAGAAAAGGTATTACCTAAATATGAGATTACCACTGTAGAAAGAGTTGCTGCATTTTTAGCACAATGTGGGCATGAGTCTTTGGACTTTACTGTCCTTCAAGAAAATTTAAATTATGGTGCAAAGGGATTATTAGGGCTATTTAAAAAGTATTTCCCTAATGAAGCTTTGGCAAAACAGTATGAACGTAAGCCTGAAAAAATTGCAAATAAAATTTATGCAAATCGTATGGGGAATGGCCCCGAGGAGTCTGGCGATGGCTGGGCACACCGTGGCCGCGGGGCCATTCAACTTACAGGTAAACTAAACTATCAGGCATTTGCTAATTCGATAGGATTAACCCTGGAAGATGCCATTACCTATTGCTCAACAATGGATGGTGCTATAGAATCTGCTTGTTGGTTTTGGCAAAAGAACAAACTTAATGCTATTGCCGATAAAAAGGATGTTCTCGCAATGACAAAAAAGATAAATGGTGGTACAATAGGACTTGAAGATCGTAAAAAACATTACGAGCATAATATGCAAGTTCTAGCTTAAGGAAAATATAATTATGAATATGGCTTTAGATGTACAAGTATTTCAAACAGCATGTGATCAAACACCTAGTGAGGAAAATGCCACCTTATATCACAAACTTATAAATGAAGAGTTTAATGAGTTTTTAGAGGCATATCAAAATAAAGATGAGGTCGAACAGCTTGATGCTTGTATGGATCTAATCTGGGTTACGCTAGGTTATTGCCATATGAAAGGATATGATGTACGAGGTGCATGGAATGAAGTTACAACATCTAATCTTTGGAAGATTGATGCGAAAACAGGTAAGGTTATTCGACGTGAAGATGGTAAAATTTTAAAACCAGAAGGTTGGACACCCCCAGACTTAACTAAATTTATTTAATGTTTAATCATATAGAATGTGAGCTACCAAAGCTCAACCGTGTTACAAATGAAGACGGTACTAGGGTATATCAAACACCAACAGGTAACAAATATCCATCAGTTACTACTGTTACCGGATTGCTTAAAAAACAATCTATTATGGCATGGCGAAAGCGAGTGGGTGAAGAAGAAGCGAACAGAATTTCGAGTACTGCTGCAAGACGTGGTACTCGAATTCATTCTTTAGCTGAAAAATATCTATTGAACGAAACTGTGAATCCAGATATGTTTGATATAGAGATGTGGAATAAGTTTAAACCTATACTACATAATATAAACAACATATATGCGTTAGAACAATCGTTATTTTCTGATCATTTAGAAGTTGCTGGTACAGTAGACTGTATTGCAGAATATAATGGTAAAATGTCTGTTATAGACTTTAAAACATCTAAAAGGATTAAAGAAAAGGATAATATTCACGACTATTTTATGCAATGTTCCGCATATGCCGTTGCTTTTGAAGAAATGACAAAGATCCCTGTACCTCAAATAGTAATTTTAATTGCGGTGGATGAGGAAGACCCATTAATCTTTGTGGAAAAACGTAATACATGGATAAATGGTTTTAGGGATTTAAGATTAGAATATAAGCGTATAAAATTAATTTAGACATGGTTTGAACAACTATTGTCTTGATTTTTGTTAGTAGTTCATATATAATAAGGAGTAGATTATGGCAGCAGGTAGAAATACAAAAGGTCACGTTATTAGTAAGCGCACCTGCCAAGGTGGTAGCAAACCTAAAACAAGTGCTATGAATAAAACCAGACGTACTAGTTTTAAAAAGTATAGAGGTCAAGGTAAGTGAGTTCTTATGTTTGAAAATTGGCATTGGGTTTATATGTGGGGCATCTTAGTTGTAGTCAACTATATGTTCTGGATAGCAAAAAGTCTTTTTTATAATGTAAAAGAGTAAGTTATTGCTGTATGAAGCAAAGAGAAATATGTTCTGGACGCGGGTTCGACTCCCGCCAGGTCCACCAGAAAGAATTTTTCATCCTGTATAGAGACAGACAAGTGCTATAGACTATACTAAAGAGTTCTTTCTAATGGGCCTGACATTGGTTTCGACAGGGCAAATAGTAACAGCGTGGACAGCACGGTAGGCGATGACCGTTAATCAAGCAAAAAACGTAAACGCAAACGACGAACAGTTCGCATTAGCAGCCTAAACACTGCTTAGGGTTTCGGTAGGTTTCCTCGTAACAGAATAACCTATCATTAATTTAAAGGTAACTTATGCAAAGAACCTATAAAACAATATTCATAAGTGATGTTCATTTAGGTACTCGAGATTGTCAAGCTGATAAGTTAAATAATTTTTTAAAACATAATACTTGCGAGACTTTATATCTTGTAGGTGATATTATTGATGTATGGAAAATACAACAGAATAAATGGCGGTGGAAGCAATCTCATACCAATGTTGTACGAAGAATTCTTGGACACGCTAAACGAGGTACAAGAGTAATCTACATTGCTGGTAATCATGATGAATTCTTAAGGCCAATGATACCATATGGTTTCAGTTTTGGTTTAATTGAAATAAAAAATCAAACGGAACATATAGGTGTTGATGGTAAACACTACCTGATAACGCACGGTGATTTATTTGATGGTATTACTAGACTTGCACCTTGGTTAGCATTTCTAGGCGATAAGTTATACGATTTAGTTCTAGATTGGAATTCTCGTTTTAATTGGGTTCGTCATAAATTTGGATTTGGATATTGGTCGTTATCTAAGTATTTAAAACATAGAGTAAAAAAAGCATCAGACTTTATGTTTCAGTTTGAAAACAACCTCGCAGGATATTGTAAAAAGCGAGGGTATGATGGAGTTATTTGTGGACATATACATCATGCTGAGATTAAAGAGATTGATGGAATCATATATATGAACGACGGAGACTGGGTTGAATCTTGTACTGCTCTTGTTGAACATTATAATGGACGATGGGAAATTGTAACCTGGACTAAGGAAAACGATAATGAAAGTTCAAAAAATAGTAAAGAAGTTGTATCAAGCGTGTATCAATCATGATAAAGTTAAAGAAAAGAAATTGTGGTTAAAAGCATTACGAAAGTCCATAGATCATAAACACACGTATGCAATTAAGTGATAAAATAACAATAGTTGTCCCATGTAAGAATGAGGAAAATTATATATGTAATCTCTTGACGCATCTTCGCTACCAAATGATAGGTAGTACAAGAATTATTATTTCAGACTGTTCTACAGACAGTACTCGAGATGTTATTGAAGCAAACAAGGGTAGATTGAATATTGAAATTATCGACGGCGGTCCTGTGAGCTTTGCTAAGAACCGAGGGGCTGAATTGGTTACTACACCTTATATTCTATTCATCGATGCCGATGTTCGTTTCTTTAATGTTAATACTATTCGTGATGCAGTAGACGAATTAGAATCTAGCAATCTTGATTTAGTCGGATTGTATGTAAAATGTTACGATAATGATATAAGAGCGCAGCTTGGTTTTATGTTGTTTAATGCTGTAAATAATATTATGAAATATAAAGTACCTTTTGCTATTGGTGCATTTATGCTAACACGAAAAGAACAGTTTGACAAATTGGGTGGGTTCCCTGAGAAGTTTGGTACAAGTGAAGATTTCTTTCTTTCTAAAAAGTATGACGTTAAAAAATTTAAACTAGTAAAACATTATTTTGGGCAGGACAATAGAAGATTTCAACAGATGGGATACTTTGGTATGGCATGGTATCTTATTAAAAACTTTTGGTATCGTAATAACGAACATTATTGGAAAAATTTGGATTACTCTAAATACTGGAGTGCTAAATAGCAGTATAATCGCTGCCTAGGGTTTTGGTAGGTTTCCTCACAACAGAATAACCTATTATTCAAAAACAAAAAGGAGTTTATTTTGAAAAAAATTATTAAGTTAGTAGCAGTATCATTTTTATTTAGTGCAGGTGCCGCATTGGCTCAAGGTTATGCATCATTGGAATACTATGATGAAAGCAATCGCAAAACCGGCGCAGAAAACATCAAGGAAGCACTTGTTGTTGGTAACAAAGTAGATGGTATTGATTACAGTATTAAAATGGAAAACAGCCAAACAGAAATTGGTAGCGGTGCTATTTCTCAAGGTATTGAAGTTCGTGCAAAGAAAAGCTTTGGTGCATTGTATTTAGGTGGACGCCTTGGTGAAAAAATTACCAGCTCAGATCACTTCAGCCATTACGCTATTGATGCAGGTGTTAAGTTTCCATTAGTTGCAGGCTTGACTGCAGATGTAGGTGGACGCTATCGTAATTCTTTTGAATCAAAGAAATTGTTTGAGACAACACGCGCACACGTTGCAGTGGGTTATGCACTTACCAAACAAGACGCAGTTGCAGTTCGTTGGAGCCGGTCATTCGGTGACGAAGAAAAAGACGCAGTACGTCTACAGTATACACGCAGCTTTTGATTTTAGGAAAATTATATGAGTGAAAAAATTAAAGGTACTCGCACAGAGGAAAACTTGAAGGCTGCATTCTCAGGGGAATCGCAAGCTAATCGTAGATACTTATATTTTGCAAACATGGCAGATGTAGCAGGTGATAATGATATTGCCGCCTTGTTTCGTAGTACTGCTGAAGGTGAGACTGGTCACGCCCATGGCCACATGGAATATTTGATCGAGGGTGGTGCGGGTGATCCAGGTACAGGTATGAGTGCTAAAACTACTACTGAAGCTTTGGAATCAGCTATTCACGGCGAAACACATGAATACACTGACATGTATCCAGGTATGGCTAAGACTGCTCGTGACGAAGGGTTTAAAGAAGTAGCAGATTGGTTTGAAACATTAGCAAAAGCTGAACGTAGCCATGCTAATCGTTTTACCAAGGCATTAGCTGCGCATAAAGAAACACAGTAACAAGTAGTTTCTAATATAATACGGGTTTGTTAGCTTATCCTTAAAAGCTAACACAAATTTTTTAGGATAATGATATGACTACAACTACATTAGATGAACCAACGTTTGCGACAGATTTATATGAGATTGTACGGGGAGTACTTCCTCTAGAACAACTAGACCATATGGATTTAGAGTTTGAGTTGCTAAGAAAATTACAATACATGGCAAACGGACAAAGTGAAGATAATAAATTTGCATTTAATGATGAGCAGATATCCAATAGTTTCGCATATTATTCTGCACTCCCGTTCGAAGCATTATCCTTACAACTTCAACCTCTTATAGAAGAAATAACAGGTAAAAATTTATATCCTACGTACACGTATGCTAGGATATATTATAATGGGGCAACAATGGCTATACACAAGGATAGACCAAGTTGCGAGTATTCAGCAACCGTTAATATTTCCATTGATGAAGAGCCATGGGAAATTTGGTTTGAAACTTTAACAGGTGAAAAGAAAGCCATTAACTTATGGCCAGGTGATCTTATTGTTTATAAAGGCGATACGTTAAATCATTGGCGTGATGCGTATCAAGGTCAAAGACAAACACAAGCATTTTTACACTATGTAAATAAGAATGGCAATTACCGTGACTATAAATGGGATCATAGACCATATATCGGTACTGCAGCAAATTCAAGGAAAACAAATTGAGCACACTAAAAGAATTGACAGCCGATGTTCATGCGGAAGCAGAATCTCAGCCATTTATAAAATCTATATTTGCAGGCAATGTAAATAAAGAAAAATATGCAGATTATGTTTATCAATTATTTCATGTATATGGACTAATGGAAATATTAGCTTCCAAACATGCTATATTTGACGGTATAGAAGATCTTAAAAGAGCAAAATTAGCACAACAGGATTGGGCTGAACTTTGTGAAGATCTTGCAACTACCGTTTTTAAGATTAGACCGTCTACCCTAACATATCTACAATACTTAGACAGTATACAAGATGATCCTAAGAAGTTATTAGCTCATGTATATGTTAGACATATGGGAGATATGTTTGGAGGGCAACAACTAGCTAAGTTAACTCCTGGCAGTGGGCATATGTATAAGTTTGAGGATATTCCTACACTTATTAAAACAGTAAGATCTAAATTGGATGTGTCTTTAGCAGATGAAGCTATTATAGCATTTAAACATAACATTGAAATGGTAAAAGAATATAATGATTGAAATGTTTTCGCAGGCGCAAGCATTATCAACAACACTTATAGATAAATTTAAATTATATAGTATAGAAGAAATTAATCCTAAATATTCGCATACTGATGTGGATTTTTCTTGGAAAAATTATGTCTGGACTAGTAAAAATTTTAGAAGAGCACATATAGAAATTGTAGATGCATCTGCAACTAAAAAGATGTGGGTTATGCATATGTGTATTTTTCCTCACTATAATTGCCCTGATCCTATATTTGGTTTTGATATAGTTTGCGGACAAAATAAAATTACTGGGGCATTTCATGATTTTTCTAAAGTTGGAGATTCATTTTTATATGAATGGTATCAGACTAAGATGTCTAAATTAACTTGGTCTAAACCAAGACAGTTACCTGAATGGGCACTTGAAATTTTTAGTCCAAATATGCTGGCTGCGGGCAATATACAAACGCAGGAAGAATTAGATCAACTTAAACAAACAGTTATTGACAATTTAAACTTTTACCTTTATAATGTAGGAGTGCCCTATGCGGATAGAGACTATTACGAAAAGCATAATCATTATTGTAGGTTTCAGAAAAAGAATCCTCACACACCGGCAATGATGGTTAATTTTGGTGTGGATAAAGATACGTTTATGAGTTTTATGGATGACGTATTATTCCAGGAAAAAGTATGAGTGAAGAATTACAATACATATTAACAGATAGCTTAATTATAACCAAGAAATTTAGATCGCCTAATGAATTTTCACTTTATATTGAGGGTAGAGTTGCAGCACAGGATATTAGTTATATGGAAGCAATAATTCAATATTGCGAAGAAGTAGATATAGACATTGAATCTATTTCTAAACTAATAAATCAATCCTTAAAAGATAAGGTTCAAATAGAAGCAGAAGACGGCAACTATTTTAAAAAGAGAGGGAAGTTACCCCTGTGATTATGGATGAATACTCAGTGTATAAGATGTATATTGCTTTGAAATTACATTTTACTACCGAAAATTATGATGTTATAGCTCAACGAGGTAAAGTAAGAGCTAGCCGACAAGCTTTCGCAAAACGTAAAGATTTATATTCTATTAAAAAGGTATCTAAAACATATTCGGATGAGGAAGTAGCAAATTTTTTAGTTGCCAACTTTACATCAGGAGATCGTTGGGGAGGCCTATTTGATTCTGAAGCAAGTGAACGCTACGCAGAATGGAAAAAAAGAATTGAAAGTTTATCCTATATTTTTACTAACGATTTGGATAACCTAATAGAAGATCTTGAATCAGATAATAAACAATTTGAAGATGCTTTTAAAATCACAAAAACACAGCATCCATATATAATTAAAGCATTTCTTAGAAAAACGATAACACTGGAAACTTTAGTTATATTAGAAAAGATTAATCCTTTTCTGGTACACTTTGACACAGACCTCAGTAATGACATTATGTGGCCAGATATATCAAGACTGATAAGAAAATACAAACCATTTTTACAGTTTGATAAGGAAAAGTTTAATGGAATACTTAGACGAAGAGTTGGACATAACATCGCAGAAGATTCTGCGTCTTGAGAAAGAGATTGAAGTGACAAGAGAAATATTAGGACAGACTATTGAGTCATTAAAAGAGACTCAAAGGTATCTGGTAAAATTGGCATACAATCAGGCAGACGTTACACGCAAGGTCTCTCATTGGCCATTCATTGCAGTCTCGTCAGAGAAAGATAATTAATAGGAGTTTATTAAAAAATTCAAATGAGTAAGAAAAGATATAATGAAACCGAACGGGAAAAAGAAACAAAGTTTCGGGCAATTAAGAAGAAAAATGCTATAGACAAGCATAAGAATCTTATATATAATATTGCATCAGCTAAGAAATTAGATGATGACAATGGAGAGTTAGATTATGATTACGCGACAGTACTCAAAATCAAACGACGTTAATACTAAACATACAATTTATACACCGCTAATACGAAAGGCAAATTATGGCATTCACATCACTATCTGATCTAAGAAAATCCCGCGGCGGATTTGACTCCCTCATGAAAGAGGTAGAAAAGATCGCAAACCCCCAAGCAGAATCTCGTGGCGCTGATGATCGCTTCTGGTCTCCAGAAGTAGACAAGGCAGGCAACGGTTATGCTGTCTTACGATTTTTACCTGCACCTAAAGGCGAAGACTTGCCCTGGGTTAGAGTTTGGAATCATGGATTCCAAGGTCCAGGAGGAAAATGGTACATCGAAAATTCCTTAACTTCTATAGGTAAAGCAGATCCTGTTTCTGAACATAACACAGAACTATGGAACTCTGGTTCTGAAGCAAATAAAGAAATTGCTCGCAAACAAAAGCGTAAGCTAAGCTACACAACCAACATCCTTATTGTTAAGGATCCTGCTCATCCAGAGAATGAAGGTAAAGTATTCCTTTATAAATTTGGTAAGAAGATCTTTGATAAGATTAAGGACATGGCTGAACCACAATTCCAAGATGAAAAACCTATTAATGTGTTTGATTTTTGGGAAGGCGCAAACTTCAAGTTGAAGATTCGTCAGGTTGAAGGTTATCGTAATTATGATAAGTCAGAATTTGAAGCAACAAGCAACATTGCTGAAGATGATGCTGACATTGAGAAAATCTGGTCTAAGCAACATTCATTGACACAGTTTTTGGATGAGAAACACTTTAAATCCTATGACGAATTAAAGAAGAAATTCGAAATGGTTATGGGATTAAGTGCCGGAGCTGTTCCGGGTAAGCGTGCTGAAGAGATTGATCTTGACGAACAAGTATCAGCTCCAAAGCCAAGCCTATCTCCAAAGGCAGAAAAAGCGCCCGTTAAGGCGCCTGCTAAAGAAGTAGATTTTGAAGATGATGATGAGTCTTTATCTTACTTCGCAAAATTAGCAGAAGATTAAAATATCTTCTTTTAATTAGACCCCGCTTCGGCGGGGTTTTTACTTATCCGTAAGCAGCATCGTGTAGCCTACCATTATTTCTAAAATAATCATTTATTGCTGTAGATGTATTTCTCGGCGAAGCGGATCCAAAACCAATAGGAGCAGGATCTGAACCACCCCCGGTATTAGTATTATTATTAGTAATAATGATTGGCTGTTCTTTTTTACTGTCTGCCAATGCCATTTTTGTGTCGGTTACTTCGTTAAGCATTCCCATTTTATCATTTTTCTGTTGGTTGACCCCAGATTTCTTTTCCGGAGCCACCTTTGGTTCTAAATTATAATTTGGGTTTTGTTTGATATAATCTTGATTCTTCTCTTGCTGAAGCCACTCTAATATCGATTTATTTTTTTCTTGAGATAGGTATCCAGGATCACTCAAATTTGGATCTTTATAGCGTTTTTTCGCCCATTCTAAAGCTTTCGGATCAATCTTCTCAGCAGCTTTTAGTCTTTCATTTTCTTCTCGTTTTTTAGCAGATAATGCCTTTGCTTGCGCCCTGCTATCATTTTTCATTTGATCGTTAAAAGTGCTTTCATTTTGGTTAATATTAAGCTCTGCAGCTGTTTGGTCAAGTTTGTTAGCAAGCGGATGCCGCTTTGTTGGGGCGTCAATATCGAGTACCCTGTTTAAATCTCCCACAATAGCTGGCGTGTCGTCTTTCTTAACTTCAGCTTTTAGCTTTTTTTCGGACGCGACCGGGGTTATCTTATCTAGGCTAATTACTGGAGCAGGCGCCGCTTGTCTAACTACTTTACCATCTTTATCTATATTTGTATTTGTGCCATCTTTAATTTTTTCATTAAGCTCGTTAATTTGTTTGGGTGTAAGTGTATTTGTGGGCGCGCCAATTTCCTTGCGCTGTGTCACTTTGCCCTCGGCAGATCTGCTTGCTTTAGCTGCTGCTTCTTCCGCTTCTTTTTTCTTCCTTTGTTCTTCAAAGTACGCATCTGTTTCAGGTTTAGACTGGTCGGCTGCAACTATTGATCCTACCACAGCAGTAGCTAATGCAGTGCGGGGGTCCCGGAAGAGTCTGGAGAGCCCTGGCTTATCCATAAGGTTTGGTAGCTTGCCACCCTTGCCACCCTTGCCACCCTTGCCACCCTTGTCATCCTTGCCGTCTGGTCCTCCCAGGGGAATATCTACTCCAGGGCCACTCATGCCGCTCATATTATCTATAGAAGACGCTAAATTTGCAAAACCCTGTTCCAACGCTTCTTTCAAAGTTTTACCTAACGTATCAAATTGAGGTTTTAATGCCGCAGCTATAGAAGCGCCTATGGCAATAGCTAATTTCTGATTGTTATTTAATTTGCCTTCTTTTTTATTATTTTTTTCTTCAGTTTTATTTTCTTTTTCAGTAGTATTTGCTTCAGGTTGTTCTATATTTTTTAAATTATCATTTAGATTGTCTACATTAGTAAGAGTTTTGTCTGCAATAGATTGTAATGCTTTAGAATTTTCCGTCATCTGTTCCTGATATTTAGAATTACTAACCATACTATTTAGTATGGTTCTTAAAGTATCAGTTTCATCTTTTGGTTTTTTTTCTTTTTCTTTTTCCGTTAACGCAGGTTCCTGCGATCTATCTATAGGTTCTTGTTTTTCTTTTTTAAAACTATCCTTAATTTTAAGAAATTGTTTAGTAATAGAATCCTCTATTTTATCTGCTAGATTATCTATAAGTAAACCGGGCACATCTTTTATTTTAGTATCACCTTCAATTCTATTATCTTTCTTTTTAGTTTTCTTTTCCACTCTTTCTTCAGCAGTCATCATCCTTGCAATTCTGTCAACAAGTTTTTCCATTACTCTAGTTTGTCTATCTATTTGTGCGCCTTGCTCTCTCAAATTTTCTAAAATAGATTTGTCGGCAGTAGACATAGATTGTGGATTTGTTGGTAGCATTATAGATTATCCCTGAAATTTCTTTGTTTTATCTTTTCGTTTTCTTCGTTGATTTGTGTAATAATTAATGATATATAAGTGTCTCTTTCCCATGGTATCATATCTTCTATTTCTGTAAGAGAATAATTATATTTGGTTATCATAGTAGAATTTAGCGTAAAATAATTTAACAACCCCTCATGGGAAAGGGTCAGACGAAAAAATTCTGCAAACCCTCAAGTTTTAATTCATTATGTGCGCCGCATTCGTTACAATCCTGTTCTATATTCTGAACCAATTTCGGCATAGTTAAAAAGAAGTTTTCTATCATCTCAAACTGATTTTTTGAGAAAGAGTTTACAAATTCCAATAGCTCTTCTTTAGTATACTCTTCATATACAGTATCTTCGGTGTATACGGCTTTTATACATTTACTTAATAATTCGACTATCCTGTCAGATTTAAAATTTTGATAGATATCAATCATTTCATCAAATTTAGGATATCTCATTTCAATAATAATTTTATCAGTTAAATTAATTTTTGAACTGTGTTCTGGAGATTTTTCGACTTCGGCTTTTGTTAAATTTAAATCAAACGATATTTGATTATCACAATTATTACAATTTAATAAGAGATTAGTAATCTCTCCTATCGATTTTGCTCTTATATTTAAAAAGATATATTCGATATCAAAATTTGCAAGTGCGTCTATTTTTAATTTGTTGAATGTACAGGCATCAACCAATTCCGTAACCACTCGATTTATTTCTTCATTTTCCGAATCTAAAGTTGTTAATAGTATTTTATATTCTTTTACAAGAAAGGGTCTAAATTTTATTTTATCCCCAGTAGAAGGTAAAATCAATTCATATGTAGGTGTTTGTAATTTTGGTAAAGACATAATATTCCTTGTTTGTTATTGTAGATTCGGTTCAATTGGACTATATTCTACAGATTTAGTTATTGGACTTCCCTGAATTAATTTTCTATAAGCAAATGTTACACTCATTTTATGAGCAGTGCTTTGAGAACTTTGATCCAATTCCATCATTCCTATATTTCTAGGAAAAGCATTTTCGAGTACAATCCGATAAGGTTGTGTCTCAAGAGTCGTCTCAAGGATTCTCGTCCCTCTAGCAACAGGGAATTTCACTTCATTAATTTGATTAATTACTATACTTGTGGTATATGAAGTATCTTCATGATCGTAATTTGCATGAAATTGAAATGGATCTATTATTTTGTGCATCCATACATCAAAAAAAGATTTTACATTAAATTTACCATCTACTAAAAAAGTAAGGGTAATTCCCTCTCCACCGTAATCTATATTAACTGGTCTTTTATATGTTGGACCAGTTATTCTTAAATCTTTCACGCCAATATTTTGGCCAGGAAAAGATGCAGTCTGACAATATAAATTAATTAATTGCGGTATTGCACTTACTCCATCTAATTTTGAGTTGGTCATACAGGGTGGTGCATAGATTTCAACAGAAAATCTATTAGGGCGCGCAACACCGGAAGTACGTATCTGAGAAATAAAATTTTCTAAAGCTGATGGCATTATTGTTACCTATATTTTCTTCGAAGTGTCCCGCCAAACTTTTGCCTTTGACGGATCGTTTCCTGAATCAGATTTAAATCTTTCAACAGGTAACATAGATGCAGTGATCCAATCTGTATAATTTATTTTTAAAAATCTTGATCTTAAATGTGAGGTTAAGTAATGTTTAACACAGGCAGTTGCTGCTAAATACTTAGATGAACTATTTAGTATTTGCCAGGATATTTGTATTCTTGTATTTTCAGTTATTCTTTTATCTAATGTCAATTTGTTTAATTCGCCCAATAGATTGAATCTTGCAAGATACGGTAGATAGTGAAGGTTAATACCTAGAAACCCATCTTTTACAATTTGAAAAGGTAATACTAAGGGAACCGCGTCATAATAGGGCAAAGTCTTTTTAAGTTTTGGATCGTACATAAACAAGTACATTTCACCTGGGCGTATTCTTGAAGTTAATTTTTCATTTCTTAGTATTTGAGTACCGGATAAGTTAGATCCAAGATTTTTAACTTGTTCTCTATACCAATTGTATGACTTTTCAGTGTCACCTGCTTTCATACTAACAGTTTGGAATATATTATCTGCCATTAATTAGTCCTAAATCCTTTTCGGTTAATACCATAAATTTCATATTTCTGTCCTGACAAAATTCGAATGCTGCTTTCCATTTAGCTTCATTTACACCATATTGAAATACTTCATCTATGAATGCTTTTGTTTTCCTTGCAGGGATAGTTGGGGGTTTAGTGAATCTTTCAGGTTTTATTTCTATTAGGTATTTCTGTAATCCTCCAGTTTTATCCAATACTTTGATGTAGAAATCTACAAAATATCTGTGCACTTTTTTATCCAATGGAGAAATATATGGCACAATTACCGTTTCAGATCCCCATTCTTGAACAGAAGAATTTGAATCACACCATTTCATAAAACGCAATTCCCATAAGGAACGATATACAATATTGTTCACATCCCCTCTATATTTCGAAGGATTCTTGGTTCTAAACTTACCCTTATAGGTTTTGGTATATAGCATTTAATATAAATAATAGTGTCCCAACAATATTTATAAAGAAATATATGTCTAATTTAGGTAGCGCATCTGAAATAGAAGATTACATAACAAAAAATTTTAAAAATCAATATCTAACAGATTATAATGTTGGTGCGTTAGAGTATCCAGAAGGTCTGCGGGAAAAACCAGATTTACAAAACTATGTTGCATTTTTTATCAATACTAGAGATAAAGCAAAAACTGGAAAGAATAACGAGCAACGATCATTTTTCGTAAGCGACGCCAAACAAAAAGAAATAAACGCATTAAATAATCGTGGTTCTAGGTTAGCACAAGATCAAATTTTTTCTGGAGGCCAAAACGTATTAGATAATGCAGGAACTATTGCAGCGGGAACCGCTGCTGCTGTTGCAATTGGAAGCGGGTCTAAGGTTAGAGATTGGAAAGGTCTGGTGTTAAAAACCATAGGCGCAGGGGTTGCAGGGGCAGCTATATCTGAAATAGTACAAGCAATAGATTTACCTGCTTTTAAATCAGGTAGTACATCTAGACTTACTGATGTAATTACATTACATGTATCAGAAAAACCCGTGGTTCAATATGGAGTAAACTATACTAATAAAGATATAGGTGCCATAGCAGGCATATTAATTCAAAGTTCTGCTAAAACAAAACTTGAAAGTCTAGGGGATGCTGAAACGCGGGCAAGAGCACTTGCGGAAATAGCTAAAATTCCTACATTAAAATCTGGAGGAGGAGGAGTTATTTCTGATTTATTAGAATTAAGTTCTAGAACAAAAACGAATCCATTTAGAGAAGTGTTATTTGAATCTGTTAATTATAGAACATTTCAATTTAATTATAGATTTTTACCAAAAACCCCTCAAGAAACTGACAAGGTAAAAAATATTATAGCCACATTTAAAAAACATATGCATCCAGAACTTTCCGCAACTAAATTTTTTTACATATATCCTTCTGAATTTGATATAAAGTATTACTATAAAGATAAAGAAAATAATTATTTACATAAATTTGCCAGATGCGCCTTAACAGATCTAGTTGTTGATTATGGCGGGGACCAATTTGTAACATTTCCTGATGGTGCTCCTATTGAAATCGGAATGTCTCTTAAGTTTCAAGAATTAGAACAGATGACATCTGAAGGAATACAAGCAAATGGCTACTAATTTTTTTGAGAACTTTCCGAGAATTGCTTATACCTTAGATGATAATCAGTCCGAACAGGTAATACAGGATATATTTAAGAGAGCAATTTTATCTAAAGAATTTCAGGATAACAATTCCTATTTTGAAACTTATGAGGTGTTGGGTGGGGAAACCCCCGAACAATTATCTTTTAGATTTTATGGCACACCTAATTTGCATTGGTTAATATTACTAACGAATAATATTATAGATCCTAGATTTGAATGGCCTCTTAGTCAGGATAATTTAATAAAACAAACACAAAGTAAGTATGGCACCGAAAGAGATATTTTTACTACTAATAGAGCGGTAAATGCAAAAGGATATCAGGTCGACACATTCTTTGTTTTATTGGAAGACTCTACACACAAAAATCCAAAAAGATTAATCATAGAAACTCCCGATGATGGTGGTATTAATACACCCATTGCATATAAAGAATCGGAAATAGGAACAGATTTTCAAAGTAATTATGAGGTAGAGGAATTAACTAATGAGAGTTATAGATTAATTAAAATCTTAAAGGCACCTATTGTTGAGAGAGTTCTTGCAGATTATAATGCATTAATAAATCAATAATGTCTCAAGAAATATTACAAGCCCCCGGGCAAATAGAAATAAATGAAATCAAGTTAATTTCATTAAATAAAGGTATAAGTATAAGTCTTTTAGATTATCTTGTAGAAATTAATCTTTATGAAAGCGTATTCGATCCTATTGTTACAGGATCAATAATTTTATCTGATAGCAGAAATTTAACCTCACTTTTTCCATTAATAGGAGATGAATATCTTTTTATAAATGTAAAAACCCCCAGCTTAACTGACAAAGATAGTATATATAAAACTTTTAGAATATATTCATTAGAAAATAAAAATTATGTGAACGATAGTAGTACAATAATTTATGAATTAGGTATCATGTCTACTGAGGGATTTAATGATGTGTTAAATCCCATATACAAATCTTTTGAAGGAACTCCATCAAAAGTAATAAACGATATTTTTATAGATTACATACAAGCTAATAGGAATATAATTACAGGACCTAGCATAAAGACTACTTTAACGTTTTTAGAATATCCAAAAAATATACTAAAATTTATTAGTCCCGGGTGGACACCAATCCAATGTATTAATTGGTTGGCAGGAAAATGCTTACCATCTGCAGGAAAAGCTGCAAATTTTTTATTCTGGGAAACTACCAAAGGATTTTATTTTGGTAGTATGGATAGTATATTATCCAATTTAGAGGCATTCTCAATAGGTGAATATGTTTATTCTGAGGCATATATAAAAACTTTATCTGTAGATGAAAAACACAAGGCTATGTATGCGATAAAATCCTTATCTGTGGAAACCGCAGTAAATCAATTGGACAACAGTAGACTAGGATATCTTGCAAGTTCTTTAGTAGATATCGATGTGTACAACAAAACATATGAGATAAAAGAATATGAACATCCCGAGGAATTTGACAAATACGCACATCTAAATAGTAAAGATTCCTACCCAATGTTTGATAAGAATATATTAAGAAATCCATACTCATACCAAAAAACTAATTATAGTACTCCTAAATTATTCACTAAGGTGGAAAACAATTTTGATCAAATACCAAAGGTTACGTTTGGTAATAGAAGATCAAATTTGCTGGAATTAAATAATTTTAAAATGGAAATTGTAATTCCCGGAAGAACGGATGTAGAAGTAGGAAACATTATAAAAATAATTTTTCCAAAAGGAGAACCGGGTGCACCTACATCCGAGGATAAAACATCCTCAAAACGAGATGAGGCATATACCGGGTATTACCTAATAACAAATTTATCTCATAAAATAAATCCAAAAACACATTATATTACTATGAATGTGGTTAAGGATTCTTTTTCAAAGACAGAATATAACAAGGCTAGAAAATGATATTTGGTAATAATGAGCTTGTCTGGTGGACTGGAGTTGTTGAGGATAGAGACGATCCAGAAAAACTAGGAAGATGCCGGGTAAGAGTATTCGGTCATCATACTGCGGATACTACAGCATTGCCTACCTCAGATTTACCATGGGCCCTACCTATGCAGTCTATAACATCTGCAGCAACGTCAGGAGTAGGTTCTGCACCTGTAGGTATAGTACCAGGAACTTGGGTTGTGGGTTGGTTTATGGATGGATCGGAGATGCAACGCCCGTTAATTATAGGAACACTTGCGGGCAAACCCTCTCCGTCTGTAGCATCATTGGTTAGACAAGCACAGGATAAATCCATAAATAATGTTGTTAAAAGTTCCGGCGGGGAAGCTTTAGTTAATCAGGATAATACCTATGTGGTAAAAACTGACAAAAATTCTCAACCTAATTTAGGTCCGTTGACACAAACAGATTTAAATACATTTCTTAAAACATTTTCTGAAAAAGTATCAGGTGGAAATTATGCTAAGGAAAGTTCTGCAGGAGATTTAGGTAAGTATCAGTTAAGTGTCAATGCTTTAATTGATTTGGGATATGTTAAAAGATGTCCGGAAGATATAGTTTCAGCTACATGGACTGCTGATTCTAATAATTGGACAGGTAAGGATGGCATAACAAGTAAAACAAAATTTTTAGAAGATACTGCAATACAGGAATCTGCAGTTGTTGCGGCATCCAAAATTAATTATAATACTCTGTTACAAATGGGAAAAATTTCAGATAAAGATGATCCAAAAGATGTTGCTGGATTATTAGCCACATCATTAGCAATGGGTGTAACTAATGCAGACAAATTAAATAAAAAAGATATTAATGGAAAATTAGCTAAGGATTATTTTGTTGCCGTTAATACTGCTCTAGGCGGAAATGCAAGAGATTTTGAATATAAACTAGACGCCGCAGGTAATTTTTTACCAAGTACAAATAATACAAATACAAACAATGCTGCTTTAAATAATTCTGCTTTAAATAATATAAAAGGATTTCAAGATCCAAATAAAAAATATCCAAGCTTAGATTATACGGGGGTTAGTGATATTAATAAATTAGCAGTCGGTGATGTAACACATAAAAGTTTTAACGTAAAAAAGAATAAGAAAATAGACAATATTCAATTAGCCAATAGTAAACAAACATGGAACGAACCCGACTCTGCGTATGGTGCGGGATACCCGTATAATCAAGTTACAGAAACTGAGGCCGGGCATTTAATAGAATTAGATAGCACACCGGGCGCAGAAAGAATACATATATTTCATAAGACAGGCACATATATTGAGATTGACGTAAATGGATCAATGGTGAGAAAAACCGTAGGTGATAATTATGAGGTTATAGATCGTAATAATCTAGTATATGTTAAAGGGGCTCAATGTATAACGGTCGAAGGCAAAACTAGTATATTAGTTAAGGATGACGCAAAAATTCAAGTAGAGGGTGACCTGGCAGTAACAAGTCATGGAAATACGTTGGTACAAAGTGCCGGCCAAACAAGTATCATATCCGAAAATTTAAGGGTTACCGCAGCTAAGAGTTTTAGTCTAGTATCCGAGGGTCCCATTAGTATGCAGGGTAAAGGAATAAATTTTTACTCCAAAGATGGAGATATTGTTCAAAAAGCTTCCGGAGATTTCTTAATGGAATCTGGTAGAGCATCTACTATGAGTATAAACGGGGGATTAGAAACTTTAATAGAAGGCGCTACCGTAAAACAACAATCAGGTGCCGTGAGTATTCAGCAAATAGATCGTCCAATAGATAAATTACCTGAGAAAAAATCACCAGATAAAACACCTATTCCTTTATTACAAAGAGAGGTAGTATCCAAAGCAACATTCTACCATGACGCCGGGGATGCGGGAACAGATGCCTATAAATTAAGCTTAGAACAACTAGGTTTAATTAACACTAGTATTGTTCCTAAAGTAGTTGAGGGTGAGGCAATACTTTCTGCAGCTACTCCTGTAATAAAAGTAAATGATGCGGATATTAATAAATTTACATTCTTCCCAAGATCATTTATATTATCCAATAAAGATAACAGAATATTTACGTTGGATGATATGTTAAAAGATGGCGGGTTGGTTGCTCAACGAGGATTGACAGAGAAACAAATAGTATATAACTTAAAACAATTAACTGTAAATTGTTTAGATCCTATTAAGGCAAAATTTCCTGATATGAAAATTAATAGTGTGTTTAGACCAGTAACAACTATAGTTACTGGGAGTAATTCTGAGACAAGTGATCATGGATTAGGTGCGGCTGCAGATATAAAATTTACAAATACTAGATTTAAAGATTACAGCGACATAGCTCAATGGATAGTACAAAATATTCCACATAGACAAATTATTCTGGAATATGCGTTTGAGTCTGGAAATAATAAATTAAGATCGGCGTGGATACACATTGCGTTCTTAACTGCAAACGGGGCAATAGTTAAAACATCCAACCCTCCAGTACAGACATTTGCTAATCATACACCTGTTTCGAAATCTTTGGTAAATTTAGCATAATAAATATCTAATATGGCAACCAGTAAACAAATAAAACAATTTACAGATTTGGATTTATCCTTTAAGATTAATCCATTTACTAAAGATCTTTATCTTAAAACAGATGAGGATGCAGTAAAAACTGCGATTAAACATTTAATTAGAACTAAGAACTTTGAAAGATCTTTTCATCCAGAAATAGGAACACAAATACATTACTTATTGTTTGAAAATTTTTCCTCCGCAGCCAAACTTGCAATGGAGCGAACAATAATTGATTCTATAGAAAAATATGAACCTCGTGTTAGATTAATAGACGTACAAATAGAAGAATCAGTTGATACGAATGATTTGATTGTTAATATTATTTTTGCTTTAAAGAATACTAGTAATCCGGTTACAATTTCAACACTAATAAGTAGAGTAAGATAATGGCAAATTATAGAATATCAGAATTAGATTTTGATGGAATCAAAAATAATTTAAAACAATTCTTAACAAACTATAGAGATAAAGATAATAATCTTGTTTTTAAAGATTATGATTTTGATGCATCTAGTTTGTCTATACTATTAGACCTCCTATCGTATAATACTCATTATAATGCGTATCTTGCCAATATGGTTGCGAATGAAATGTTTTTAGATTCTGCAGTTAAAAGACAATCCGCAGTATCTATTGCAAAACATTTAGGATATACTCCAATGTCCTTTAGAAGTGCAAAAGCAAAGTTATCCTTCTCCGTGCCCGATCCTGTAGATAATCCTACTACTTTAACATTGCCCAGATACTCGAGATTTACTACAGATATAAATGGCACAAATTATACTTTTGTAAATTTGGATCCAATCACAATTAAACCAATAGATGGATTATACAATTTTACCGATATCGAAATAGTAGAAGGCGAACCTTTACAATATTCTTATAGAGTAGATTTGTCTGGTCCATCCGAAAAATATACTATACCCAATGTAAATGTAGATACTACATCTATACGAGTAACAGTACAAAATTCTTATACGGATACTACAACAGAACAATACACACTTGCAAATGATTTATATGGTATAACTCCCACATCCAAAATATTTTATCTGGAAGAAAATCCTTCCGGATATTTTGAAATATTTTTTGGTGATGATAGTTTAGGCAAAAAATTAAGCTCAGGTAATATAGTAATAATAGAATACTTATCAAGCAACGGTGATATTTGTAACGTATCAAGTACAATTACGCAAAACTTTTCGTTAGGTGCTTCTATAGGCGGCGTAATACTTGGAACTAGTATAACAGCAACTACAAATTCTTCGGGTGGAGATGTTAAAGATACTATTGATGAAATAAAATTTAAAGCCCCAAGATTTGCATCCTCTACCAATCGAGCAGTTACTGCTACAGATTATAAAGCTATAATAGAAGCAAATTATCCCTTAGTTGAATCTATTTCAGTTTGGGGAGGAGAAGATAACGATCCCCCCATGTACGGTAAAGTTATGATATCGTTAAAACCGTATGAAGGGTATGTTGTTAGTGATACCGTAAAAACAAATATAACTAAAAATATTTTGGCAAATAAGAAAGTAATGTCAATTATTCCTGAATTTGTGGATCCAAAATATCTCTACATCAACATAGATTCCAAGGTTAAATTTGCAGCAAAAAATTCTAAATATAGTGCTCCGCAAATAGAATTATTAACTAAACAAATTATTAATGATTATTTTAAACAAGAGTTACAAAAATTTAATAAAAATTTTATTTATTCTAAATTATCCAAGTTAATAGATTCTATTAACCAATCTATTATAGGTAGTGTGTTAAATATAAAACTACAAAAAAGAATACAACCCATAATAAACGCAGAAAATGGGTATGCTGGTAGCAACGTAATTAAATTTGCCAATAAATTAGTTACAGGTAGTATAGCATCTACTGCATTTTACTATGATACTTCTACTACAGGTAATATTACTATAGACAAAGTTTATATTCAAGATACGTTATCTACAAATACAACAAGTAGTTTAAATTTAATTGATTTTTATTCAAATCAAATTTTAGTTAATGGTATTGGGACTGTGAATTATTCTACCGGAATCTTATCATTCAGCAGTTTAAATCCTGCAGGATATGTTGAAAATTCGTCTGATATAAGAATATATGCAAAGGCAGAGGAATTGGATGTAACATCTACAAATGATATGATATTGGTAGTGGACGATACCGCAACAAATACAGATGTCAAGCGAATATCCGGATTAACGGTTACAATACTAACAGAATAATATGGCGTACGAAACACTTCCTAGTTTGGAAACATTACTTGGGCCATTAAAATTATATGGTCAGTCTAAACCCGGTCAAACTAATGGTAATCTAACTGGTTGGTTTTATCCGTTATACCTAACTAGGAAAGAAGCAATACAAGCAGATATAGAAAAAGGCGGCAACGGCATATATCAAGTAATAACTTTCTATTATAAAGACGGAGAATTTTATGTGCCAGATAGTTTTGGTAATTATGGTAACAGTAAGGAACCGTTAGTATACACATTATATGCGGGAGCAGGTGCAGAAAATCCTTTTAATAATATAAAAAATAGATTATCTCTGTTAGTAGAAACTCAGTTACCAGAATTTGTACAAACAGACTATGGTAGGTTTATAACTTTTATAAAAGCATATTACGAATTTTTAGAACAGAGAAACGAAGCTCAGGAACTATTACAAAATATAGGCAAATATGCAGATATAGATCAAACTTCTAGTTTTTTAATTGACAAATTTTTTGAAAATTATGCTTATGATATTACTAAATCTCCCGTGTCGGACAATACATTCTTAATTAAAAAAATTAGAGACATTTATAGCAGAAAAGGTACCGAGGATGCCTACCGCATTTTATTTAATATCTTATATAAGGAAACTATAGAATTTTTCTATCCCTACGAAATAGTATTAAAATCATCTTCGGGTAAATGGTATTTACCTAAATCACTAAAAGTAAAACAAATAGATCCCCTACAAAATATATTTGATTTTGAAAATACGTTAGTTGTCGGTGAGGTATCTAAAGCAACTGCTGTAGTAAATAAAGTACAAAAAATAATATTAGGTGGGTATGAAATATATGAATTATTATTAGATCCAAATAGTATTACCAATTACTTTTATCCCAACGAAAAAATAACAGCATCAAAATCTGTAATGTTAAATAACGTAATAGATACATCAAATTTAATTGCTACAACATATTCTGTTTTATCTAAAATAGATGTGATTGATGGAAAATTGGGGTATGAGAAAGGTGCGCGTATTACAACTATATCTGATCCATTTGGTAGCGGAATATTTGCAAAAGCAAAAATCTCCGGGGTTAATCAATATGGTTCTATAACTTCCATAGAAATAGATAATTCAGGAATAGATTATAGTAGTGATACTATAGTTAATATTGGACTACCTACAGGAAATTTGCAAGGTACTTATAGTATAGTAAACAATGTGGTTACTATAGAATTTCCGAATATCCACGGTATAAAGAAAAATACACAGGTAGCAGTTAAATATACAGGTAATGTGTTAAGCCCAGTTAATAATACTATTCAAAATATTGTAGTAACATCTATACCAAATGTTCGTTCAATAAGATTTACATATCCCGGAAGTTAAATGGCATATTCTCTAAGTTATAGTAATTCAATAGTTTCAGAAGGATCTTCTGTAACTATTACTTTAAGTAATACGGGTCTACCTAACGGAACACTTGTACCATTTATTATATCAGGTACGAACATCTCCTCCTATGATTTTTTATCTTTAGCTAATCTTACGGGTAATTTTCTTATAAGAAATGGGGTAGGTACAATTACGTTAAATCTCGCTCAAGATTTAAAAACAGAAGGCACTGAATCCTTTATACTTAGATTAACAGGAACTGGTAGAACAGAAAGTATAGGTATTACAATATTAGATACATCTACACCATCTAATGCAACTGCTCAATTTTACATTACCACAAATTCTGCATCTATAGCTGAAGGCAGTTCTGTTGTCTTTACTGTAAGAGGAGAAAATGTTGCTGCAGGATCTAATGTTGCGTATCAAATTTACGGCATCCAAGCATCAGACATATACAATACTGCACTGACAGGTGTTTTAACTTTTACTGCTAATTCTAGTTATGATACTATAGCAAGTATTACTTTAACAACAATTAAAGATCGTAAAACTGAAGGAACTGAAAATATAGCAATGTTGTTATATCCAACGTTTGCATATTCTTTGGTTGTAAGCGGAACAACAACAATATTAGATACATCAAAGGAAAATTCGGGATATCTAATAATAACAACAAATAAAACAAAAGTAAGAGAAGGTGAAAGTATAACTTTTACTATAGAAGGTATTGATATTCCTGCAGGATCTAATGTTACGTATCAAATAGTACCACAACCTTTTATTTTGGCAACAGGACAAATAATTTCACCATCAATAGAAGATTTTAGTAATTTAACATCTTTCTTGGGAACATTTCCTCCTCTTGCAACAGTCGGTTCGGCAAATGTTGCCAGTGTTACTTTTAATTTAAGAGATGATTTTGTATTTGAACCAACAGAATATTTTTATCTTGTAGCAACCCCCGACAGTTTATACGATCCAATTTCCTCTGATATAATAAGTATACTTGATTCTGGAAATATTTTAATACAACCAAATCAAATAACATCTGGAAATGTGACGTTATCATTTTTAGAAAAAGCTATATTGGAAGCAAATGTTGGAGCAATATCAAATAAACCTGGATATTGGATAGATACAACCGGACAGATATCTGACGCTATGGTATTGCAGGGCAAATCTCTAGATGCTACAGAACAATCTTTGGTATTATATCAACCGTTTTCATATGTAATACGGTCATCATTATCAATAGATAAATGGAAAGAATCTGTCAAAACAGTACTACATCCTGCAGGATTTGCTTTATTTAGTGAAATAAATAATGAGACTGATCCAAATTATATTAATGATGTTAGTGTAAATTCCCCTGATGATTCTGAAATTTTTACTTTTTCCACAACTACAATAGATAGTACACTTGGATTCTTTAATATTAGCAATGTTACTTATATCAATGCTACGGGCGAGTATCCTTTAGTAATAGATATTGTCTCTTTACAAAATAACCCACAATAAATAATAGATGCCTAATATAGTAACCAATAAATTAAGAATAGATAATGCTAAGAATTTTAAAAACGAAGTGTCTTTGACTTCAGGAAATTCTTTATACTTATTTTTATCTAAGCCGTCGCCCTGGTCAGAAAATGATACGGTACCTAATCCGCTAGATTATTCTTTGGATACTGCCAGAACTTGGGACGAGATGATAAGTTTAAAAAGAATAGTACCGTTGGATATTGCGCATGTCGTTAAAAGAATAAATTGGGAAAAATTTACAACATATGCGGCATATGATAATTTAGATCCAGATCTTTTTAGTAAATCTTTTTATGTTATAAATTCTGAATTTAATGTATATAAATGTATACATAATAATAATGATCGGCAATCTATAATTGAGCCAACGAGTAATAGTTTAGATATAGTAACTCTATCCGATGGATACCGTTGGAAATATATGTATTCCATAGGTATAGGTGATAGGTTAAAATTCTTAACTAATAGATGGATGCCGGTATTATCAGATGATCTTGTGATTTCAAGTGCAAACCCTGGAGCAATTGAAAACATAAAAATATTAAATACTGGATTTGGTTACGATCCCACATCTGTTATAGTAATTGATGGTGATGGTTCATCTATTTCAGTCGCACCTAAAATAGATTTAGGTGTATTGTATGATGTTGTTTACTATAATACGGGAATAAATTATAGATATGCAACAGGAAGATTAATAGATAATACAGGTAGTGGAAGATATGCAAACATACAACCAGTAATAAGTCCTCAATATGGACATGGGTATGATCCTGTTTTAGAATTAAATGCAAGTCTGTTAATGATAAACTGCAAGACAACTTATACCGAAGGATTTGGAGATTTCCCTGGAAGTTTTTCCTATCGCATATTGGGCATTGTAAAGAACCCAATAAATGCAAATGGATTAGTTTCTACATCAACAACACTAAATGCATTATCAGGTATAACACTAAGATCTGCATCTAACAATTTTAACCAGTATGAATATGTACAAGGCGGGCTTAGTAACGCAAATGCCTACGTAGTTGTGTCTAATATAACTGGAGGAAATGGTTATGTTAAATTTATTCAAAATTTTGATTTAACAAGTAATTATAGTAGTTTTATTCCCGGCGAAACTATTATAGGAAAAACATCAGGGGCAATAGCAACAGTTTCAAATTTATTGTATCCCGAAGTAATGAAAAACAAAGGCGATATTCTTTACATAGAAAATAAGTCTCCTATAACTAGAACAACAGAACAGACAGATAATTTACACCTTGTAATAGAATTTTAAGGAAAACAAATGGCAACGACTGCAACATTAAATTTAGTAACTGCTTTAGCTACACCCGAAGCAACTAAAGTTACTCCATATTTTGATGATTATTCTGAAGATAAAAACTTTCACCGCGTATTGTTTAAACCGGGAGTGGCTGTTCAATCTCGAGAATTAACACAAACGCAAACCATATTACAGAATCAAATTAAAAGAGTAGGTGATTATCTTTTTAGTGACGGTCAAAAAGTAACGGGATCTAAACCAAGTGTAAATTTAGATGTACGTACTGTAAGGATAACAGGCAGAAATACTATAGGTCAACCTATAACATTGGACGATTGTTTAGAAAAATATGTTACTAGTTTAAATTCTGAAATTGTGGGGTATGTTGAATTTGTATATGAAAAAGATGACCCTGTAATAGATGATCTGCCATCGGTTGTTATAAGTTTAAAAAGGTATAACACTACAAATAATGGAATATTTGCAGAAGGCGATACTTTATATTTTCATGATACCTATTCTCAGGCATTAAATGGTATAACAACGTCTTTGGTTTCGGTTGTAGAAAATAATATTGTTAAAAATGCAATAGGTACTTGCACACCTTTTTCCAAAATAATTAATATATCCACTGCTAGTACATCTATTGAGGTTGGAGATTTAGTTGTACATCCAAATATAACTAAAACAATTTATGTAACTGAAATAATTAATCAAACACAGTATGCTATAAGCGAAACGCCAGCAACATCATTTTCTGGCGAAAATATTCAATTTACTAAATTATCAACTTGCCCATCATCAATAGTAACCCAAGATGAAACTTATTTTTATAAAAATGGGTTTTTAGTTAAATGTCCCAGACAAAAAATTGTCCCAGACAAAAACACATCTTATCCTTCTAAAGTTATTGGCCTATATGTTACAGAACAAATAATTACAAGCGATGATGATGTATCCCTATTAGATCCTGCTTTGGGTAGTTCCAATTATTTTGCAACAGGGGCAGATAGATTAAAAATTGATTTATCCTTAACAAGTTTTGATATGGATATTAATAGAAAAGCAGACACAGAACAAATAATTATACCTCTGCTCGTTTTTAATAAGGGGTTAATTGAATATGTGCCTGAAACAACAGTATCTAGTCAAATACAACAACAAATAGAACAAAGAACATTTGATGAATCTGGTAATTACGTAGTTAAACCATTTACCATTACTCCGACAGGATCTGTTGAGGATGATACACTATTGTTTAATGTATCCAGCGGTAGGGCATATGTTGCAGGGCGCGAGATAAGTACTATTTCTGGTACAGAAATATCTTTACCTAAAGTAACTGCAACTGATACTAAAACAGGATATAATATTACTACATCACAAGGTAATTATATTAAAATAACTGATCTTAATTATGCTGGCAGTAATATGCAATTACCAATAATACAAACCAAAGTACAGGGAGAAATGTATTTAGAAGTACATAATGTCACAAATCCAACCTCGGCAAATTCTGCAAACACAAAAGTAGGAACATTATTATTTAAAAGTTTAGAGTATGATAGTTCCTTGGGCGCTAATTCAAAAACACAATTTAAATTATTTTACCATTATTATTCCCCCGTAATTGAAGCACCACTTACGTGGGCAGCATGGAGTGCTGAGTATGGTATATCTGTTGCAGATGGCCAATATATTGCAAACGTATTATATTCTTCGCCTGCTGCTAATACGTTATTGGGGAAGTATGGCGTTGCTAGTACACCGTGTTTTGCATTGTATAGAGAACCAGATTCCGGCGGGGTAGCATTTTGGTATAATACATGGCATGGGTTGGATGGCCGGGATATTGAAAAAACAAAATCAAGATTTGCTAACTATCTATTAGCTACTCCCACAAATTCAGATAGTGCCAGAATGTTATCCAATACTAAAGCATTTCTTTCTTTTAATAACGGCAGTCCATTTATAGATGGATTATTAAATGTAAATCAGGTTAAGAGTATTATTGGTGTAGCAAATAACCAAACATCCCATTATACCGGCGCGACATATACTGATCCAATATTTTATGCAAATGTTGCAGCTTCCGCAATAGATGCTCAAAATAATTTAATTATTTCAGATCCTAGATCATCGGATTTATTAGTATTTCGTATACCAAAAACTTCGGTTAAATCTGTGGACAATTTAAGAACAACATATAATAAAACGATTCGGGGCGCAATATTTACTGCAGGCATATTTAGTAAAAGTGTAACTGATCCTGAAACTTTTGCATTAGGTGATGGTGTGGTAAATCCAAGCACTGCAAGAGTCAATTTTATTATTGCCATACGAACAGGCGCAACTGCAAATGTCCCATTAGGCGTTTGGAATTTTGAAAGAGGTACTGCTACAATTTCTCAAGACTCTACAATTTTGACAGTAAATTTGGGAGATGCAACTTTTACAGGCGTGGCTGATATTGAATATGTTGTAGAATCCAACGCCCTTCCTCCTAGAATTAAAACTCGAGTAAAGAATGCATATCAGTTTGCAAATGTTAATGTTGTGGATTATAAGTATAGTACTAATATTGCAGATATTGAAATCTACAATGGGATTTTTAAATTAAATACCTCCGACAAATTTAAGGGAAATTGGCAATCCAATGTAAGCTACACATATAATGATGTTGTAGTTGATAATGGTTCTACCTATAGAGCAAGCATACCTAGCTCAAATATTGCTGTAACCAGAGCAAATACTTGGACAGAATTAACAGATATTACTAGTAGTCTGTGGATATTATCAAACGGACAAAAAGATGGTTGGTATGATCATGGATATGTACAATACGTAGGTTCATCGGCCGCTTTACCAGGCAATGTTTTAATAACATATGATTATTTTACTCATGCAGGAGAGGGACCCTGTACTGTGAATTCATATCCAGCAAATACCAAAATTTATGCATATACTTCTGTAATAGATGCAAAACAATATAACTTAAGAGATTGTTTAGATTTTAGACCAAAACGTGTTAATGGAAGCCAATATCTAAACTTTGAAACTGCAATTTTTCCAACCTCTGCAGTAAATACAGAGGCAGATGTAACATATTTTCTTGCAAGAATAGATAAATTATATGTTACCGCAGATTCAAGAAATTTTGAAAATCCATATAGTAGATTATATGTGGAACGAGGTGTTGAAGCAAATAATGCAAGAAATACCGCAGACTCCTATCAGGATAAATTAAAACTTACCATAGCAACACTATATATTCCTCCATATGCCACTTCATCTTTTGATGTAAAAATTGTATATGAGGACAGTCGTCGTTTTACTATGAACGACATTAACAAGTTACAAAGAGCAACAATATCATTAAACAGAAAAGTTAGAATACATAGTGTGGAAATTGCAAATCTTAAAAATCCAGTTTTAAATGATGCAGGTGATAATTTATTAAAGACCGGTATACTCATAGAAAACTTTACAGATTTTTCCAAATCAGATTTAACTAACCAAGATTTCTTATGTGCTTTTGATGTTCGAGCTGGTATATGTTCTCCTCTATTTACAGCAACAGATATGCCGTTAGAAATAACTTCGGCTACTAATTATAGTATTAACGATGGAATAATTACTGCAAAATACTCTGAGGAAATATTTACAAGTCAATTAGAAGCTAATCATTATGTGAATCCAAATCCCGGGGGCATTAATAATGGAAGAGGTAGATCTAAGTTAGGTAAAAAAAGCTCTTTCGGAGTTAATTTATTACTAACTCTTGTACTTGGATTTGCTGCATTAACTACATATTATTATTTTGGTGGAGCTGCGCTTTTAGGTATCACGGCAAGTCTAACAGCAGGTGCTATTGGATTATCAGTAGCCGCGGCATATAATACGGTAGTTGCTGGTATTAGTGTTGCGAGTGCTTGGGTGTATAACGTGGTTCTTGCTAACCCATATGTATGGGCTGCTCTTGCAGTTATTGCTGTACTACAAATTGCAGGGGTTGACGTTGTAGGCCTTATAAGCGATACTGTAGATAGCGTGGGAGACGTTATATCTGGTATTGGAGGGGCTATATCCGATGCTGGATCAGATTTTGATGATTATGTACATAACATTTTCTCAGATATTCGAACAAAAGAAAAAGTTAAATTTATAAACCAAGTAATACCAGGATTAAATTTATATTCATTTGAATATAAACCAGAATTTAAAAATCATCCATTAGCTGGATTAGGTAGACATATTGGATTTATGGCCCACGAAGTTGAAAAATTATATCCAAATGCTGTACAAGTACAACCAAATGGATATAAATCTGTAAATTATTCACTAATAGGAATTTAAAAAAATGGCTATAAGCAATCTAAGCGCAATACAAACTTCGGCATTGAATAATACCCCCATTTATTCCGCTGCACAATTAATGAGTTTTGCAGTGTTGGAGATGCCACCTAATACTAGAATATACGTATATTGCAATGATATCAACATATCAGAATTTTGCGCGCCCGTATTAGTAACAGCACAGGTAGGACAACCTATAGTAACAAACCAATTAGGAACTGCTACAGGATATTTGTATATTCCTAGTGATCCAAATACTAAATTTAAATTTTTAGTGGGTGAACTTATTTTAACATTTGGCGATTCTCCTACAAGTGTTGCTGATTGCAAATACATTTCAGAATCAATATTTTATAACTATGGTTTAGATTTTGTTAGTACTGTAGAAAAAGATACAGCATCGTTAAGGCAAAATACGAGAATCAGAACCAATCCAACAGGAAATGCAGTAGGTCCAGATGTATCTCAATTAAAATTAGATCCACTTGCTCAAACATTTACTGTTGATGAAACTGTATATCCGTTAGGATTATGTTTAACTGGGGTATCTTTATTCCTATATCAAAAAGATGCAACACTACCTATAGCAATAGAAATAAGACCCGTTGTTAATGGAGTCCCCTCACTAACAGAATATATTACTGGTTCATTTGTAGTCGTTGATCCTGCATACATTGACGTATACGATGGAACTACTGGTTCTGCTCCAGCAACTAATTTTCAATTTGATCATCCTCTTTTCTTGCGCCCTGGCACATATGCCTTTTGTGTACTTACAAAATCTAATAAGTATGAATTACTTGCAGCAAAAGCAGGAGATGGTAAAACTGTAAAACAACCATTTTCTGGAAAATTATATCTTCCGCAAAATACTGGAGAATGGGTTGCTAGTGATAGTATAGACTTAACATTTGTTTTAAAAAAAGCGGTATTTGATACCGGAACTGTTACTATAGAAATGAAATCTGTTTCGGACACTACAGGAATAGAATATGATCGTTTTAGATTATTAGCTACAACTGTGGGTTTAGCAGATATTGCATTTACTGATTATAAATTATCCACAACAACGGCAGGATCCAGATTAAAATCAAGTTATAAATCCATTAAGCCAGGATTAAATGCAGATTTATCAGGATTAATGGTTGCGCAAGCTGGGGGTGATATAACACTTCAAGTATCTTTAACTTCTAAAAATAAAGATGTTACCCCAATTTTAGATAGAGATCTAATAGGTACCCAATTATATAAAACATATATTACTCCGTATTCGTATGACATATCTCAAAGCGAATTAAGACCAGCGGGCGGAACAGCGCAATGCAAATATATTTCAAAGCCTGTAACATTATTGGATGGGTTTGATTCAACTGGTATTGAAGTTGTTTTGGAAGTCAGTAGACCAATTGGTTCAGATATTGAAGTATTCTGTAGAGTTCTTTCTGGAGATGATCGTTCTGTATCTAATGGTATAAATGATAGACCTTTTACTAAAATGCCGTTAACATTTCCTGGTGCAAAAACATATTCAGGAACTAAAGATATTTTTAATATAGAAAAATACAAAATTTTAGATCCGTTCTTATCATACACAAGTACTGATAATAACCTAACTGCTAAATTTAAAGATTTTGCGACATATCAAATTAAAGTAGTATTCTATGCAAATGATCCTTTATATCCTCCTAAATTAAAATCATTAATTGCTTCTGCCGTAATTTAATGCAACACGAATATTTACCAATAGAAGGTTACTCAGAATATGTTAAAGATTCTAAATCATCTGCCATATTAAATACTGATCATGGCGCATTACAAGAATATAAAAATAAACAAAAGCAAAAAAAACAAATTCAGTCAATGCAAGAGGAAATAAATATATTGAAAGAAGAACTTGCAACAATTAAAAATCATCTTAAGATAAGTTAACGCCATGCCAAATACAACAAATTTATCAAACGTAAACGTGGGTTCAGCTGCAAATGCAGGAGACGGCGACGTTTTACGAGAAGCCTTTATAAAGGTTAATGCAAATTTCAATGCTGTTTATAATAGCGGACAGTATAAATCTTACATATCTGATACTCAGGATTTTCCCGGATACTCATGGGATGGTGATACTAACACAGGTATGTACCATGCGGGTACAGGTAAAATAGGGTTTACAATTAATGGTACGCCTCATTTAATATTAGATGAAGCAGGAACTATTAAATGGTTGGATGCAGAATTATCTACAAAAGGATATGTTGATGCTAGTATTGCAGCATATACTGGAGGGATATTAAATGGAAATATCGGAGGATTACCCCTAGTAGCATCTTTACCAACAGTAGGCAATTATGAAGGTAGAGTTGCATATTATCTAGGAGATATTTGGACATATACTAGTTATCCCATAGGCAATGGTTCGGGATTAAGTGCAGATTCCACAATTGCTAGAGCCGCGGGGTCAGACTCACGATGGGTTAGATTTAGAGGTGATCAAGCATTATCCATTGGTTTGGTTAAACCAAGTAATGCTCCTGAAGGAACAACATTTTACGAAACAGGCAATGCTGCAATTTACTTGTATCTATCTGGACAATGGAGAACATTATCCAGCATAATTACATCAAGTGCACCTGCAGGTTTAGATGTTTTGGTTAGCTTGCCCGCAGTAGGAGATGCTAGTAATTATTCTGGAAGAACTGTTGTAGTCGGAACAACATCGTATATTTTTATATCAGGGCAATGGAAAAATTTAGGCAACTATATTACAGGAGCATCTTCAAATACGGGATCTGGTATAACATCTGGCGCAACATTGCCTGCATCTGCAAATGTTGGTGAGTTATTTAGGGTAACAGGTACTGGTTTGTACATATATGATGGTGGCTGGAAAACTATTCCCCAATATACTGCAAATACAGGCACTGCAAGTATTAGAACTCTTGCGACATTACCTGCAGATGTAACATATTATAATGCAGGCGATTTAATAATTGTTGGGGGAAGAACTTATATATTAAATGAAACAAAAACATCTTGGACATTATTTACTCCAGGTGCAGCAAATACTATAACTAATATTGTATTATCTGCAGGACAAGTAACAACAAACGTATTAGCAAATAGTTCTGTAACTGCAGTTAAGATATTGGCAAATACTATTACAGGTAGTAAATTAGAAGATAATACTATCACCTCAACAAAGATACAAGATGAGGCAGTAACTGCGACAAAAATTGCAGCAAATAGTATAACATCTGCAAAGATACAGGCGGGAGTAATTACATCAAGAGAGATTGCAAGTAATTCTATTCCAGGATCTAGATTGCAGGTTGGTTCTATTACTTCTAGAGAATTGGCCTCAGCTTCAATACCCGCAACAGCTGTAACTGCAAATACATTATCAGAAATATCTCAAAATGCCGGCAATATAGTATCAGGAATTTTTAGTTCAGCTGACGGTAAAATGGTTATAGATTTAAATAGTAAATTTATTAGAATTGAAATATGAGCACAACTGTTTTTTGGGCGGGTAATGTCGCTAACATTGCCGTAGTATCTATTTTTAATAATCCTACAAGCGAGGAAGGTAATAACAAACCATTAACTAATAGATTTAATAATTTAGCCAATATTTACCTTGATTCTAGGTTTAACTATATTAGTTTATCTTCTCAATTTAATTTTACTTATAATTATGGAAATGTTAGTGCTGGAAATTCAGGTAACTCGATTACTACGGTTGCTTATCATAATTTAGGGTATCCTCCCGCGGCAATAATGATAGATATAGATACCAGAGAAGTTTTAACTAATAGTAATTATATTCAAATAATAAACTATGATTCTTATAGAACAATATCATTATTAATTGATTCTGAAAAATTTTATATCAAAGAAAACTACAATACAATTACTTCAAATTTACCTTCAATGACAAGACGTTATAATATTTTTGCGTTTACTAATACCGCGGATTCCAATTAAATGTCTTATCTTTTAAATTTATCTCCAAACTTAGTCACACTAAGTAACGTATTTACCACACTAAAATCCCATATTGTTAAAGATAATAATCAATTAGAAACAGGAACATTTTCATTTACTAAAACATTGGTTGCGTCTGAATTAAGACTATATCAAGAAACAGAAGATGGATTGCTGTATGGATCATATAATGATTCAGCAACAAGACAATTACTAGATCCAACCGATCCTATTAACGGACCCTTTATAGAAAATTATTCTAGATTGGGAGATTTAAATTTAGATAATTTTGTAAATCTATTACTAATAGATAAACCTCCAGTTAGAGCAGGTTTTTATAATTTTGAAATACAAGGATTAACCTTTACAGGAATAATTAGACAACTAACAAAATATACTCACTATGATTGGGAAAAGAATGCGGGCAAGTATTCATATGTGCAAAAAGGTGATTTAGGGTATGCCATAGAAATTAGTAAAAATTTATTATATACTGCAGAATCTTTTATTTCCCCGTTAGTAGGATTAGACGGAAAAAATCCAACTGTATATGTTTATACTCCTACTGATTTAAATTTGGCTTTACGAAATTTAAATGGAAGTGAAAAAATAACATCAAGTACTGCTGTTAGTAATCCAAGCTCATACGTTCAAAGTATTCCTGGGGCAAATACTAAAGTAACAGGAACATTGCCGATTACAATTTTTTATATTACTCCTGAAGAAGCACTACGGTACATTGCAAGTTATACAGATCTTATCGTTGCATTTGGTAAAGATTATAAAAAAGGACAAGATCACTATGCAAGATCTGGGGCGTTAGAAGGAAGAACAATTACTTTTGATCCTGTGGCGTATTTAAATAAGTATTCCGATTTAAAAACACAATATGGTTATGATACCTATAATGCAACTATACAATATATAACCACAGGTTATTACGAAGGCAGAACAATAGATAATGCAAGTAATTTTAATCCTTTATCCGGAGGATTGTATAATATTGCAGCGCAATCAATATTAGCCTCGGGTACTTTCATATGGCAAAATGGTCCAACCATTAAAACGTCGGGTAAAGATTTTACTTATAATTATAATAGTACAACATATAATAGCGGAACTATAATAGATTTTACTAGTAATGTACATTATTTAAGGATAATTTAATATGGGAATATCTTTAAATAAAAATAATGCTTTTACAATAACAGATAATTTAGGTAGTACTAAATTTTCGTTAAATAGTAAAATGCCTCACATCCTACACGAGGTTACAGGTAATGTGGCTATCCCTGGATTATCTTTATCCATAGGCCAACAAACATTAACAAGAGTAGATACTTTAGTAACATTAGCAAATACTTATATCTCTACAGATAATTCTAATAATTTTATTTTTCCATTAATAAAAATTACTGGGGGAGTTGCTGATACTGGAGGTAAAGTTCTTCCTGCTCTAGGGTCTACTGTGTTAAGAACTATAAAAGATCAGACAACAAATACTGTGTTAGGTACATCAGTATTAGATTGTATACAGGATCAAGGTAGTTTAAAACTTATATGCACTAATAATTTTGACAGAGGAATCTCAGGATTTGCAATAGGGGATGACGGAATTACAATATCCTATCGAGTTTATTACGGAAGATTTAACTAATAAATACTACAATGGCAACGAATAAAAATATAAACATAGACCAACGAGCATCTTTTATCGATTATGCTCAATATTTAGATATCTCAAAAACACCAATATCTTTAGTTGGGTATAATGTAAAAGCTCAATTAAGAAAATCTTACTATTCATCTAACTCCGTTTCTTTTACAACAGTATTGGTCAACGCATCAAATGGAAATATTTCTATATCTTTAACTGCATCTCAAACTGCAAATCTTGACGGAAGATATGTTTATGATATAACCGCAAATACTGCAAATACTACGATAAGAATACAAGAAGGTATTGCAACAGTTAATCCAGGAGTAACCCGATAATGGCAACCGTAACAACTAGAGAACAACTAAAAGATTATTGTCTTCGACGATTAGGTGCACCCGTTATTGAAATAAATGTTGAAGAAAATCAAATTGAAGATCGCATAGATGATGCGTTTCAATTTTATAGAGAATATCATTATGATGCTGTAGAAATGGTTTATCTAAAACATCAGTTTACAACCGACGATATTAATAACCAGTACATATCTGTTCCGGATACAGTAGTCGGTGTAAATAGAGTACTACCCTTTAGTAATAAGTCAGATGGTACTAATATATTTAGTATTCGATATCAAATATTAGTAAATGATCTTTATAGTTTAATGTCTACTAACATTATTTACTATTATCAGGTTAAATCAGAATTAGAATTAATTAATCAAATTTTAGTGGGTATCAAACCTATAAGATTTAATAGACATATGAATCGTCTATATATAGATATGGATTGGGGAGCAGATGCTACCGTAGGGGATTTTATTATTGTAGAATGTTATCGTATATTGGATCCAGAGACATATAGAGACGTATATAACGATATGTTCCTTAAGAGATATTGTACTGCATTGATTAAACGTCAATGGGGTGAGAACTTGAAGAAGTTTAACGGAGTACAACTCCCCGGCGGAGTATCAATCAATGCGGATCAGATTTATCAAGATGCATTAACTGAAATAACACAGATTGAATCTGAAATGCAATCTAGATTCGAATTACCTGTAGATTTCTTTACAGGATAAACTTTAAGTATTTTATTAACAGGGTACATAGCAAATGATAACACCTTGTCAATAGAAAGTCAATACAATTATGGCAACCGTTAACCCTTATTTTCAATCTGGTGGTACGATAGGTAGGTCTTCTGAACAAAGTTTGTACGAAGACTTAATGATCGAATCCATGAAGATTTATGGTTTTGAAGTCTATTACTTGCCGCGTAAGTCTAACAGTTTGGATTCTATTTTATCAGAAGATTATTTGAACACGTTTGATTATGCCTATCCTATTGAAATGTATTTGGAAAATACTATGGGGTTTGAGGGCGACGGCGAATTGATGTCTAAGTTTGGTTTAGAAATTCGAGACACTGGTACTTTTATAGTTTCAAGAAAGAGATGGACAGATGTAATTGGTTCTCAGAATGTAACTATTCTTCCCCGTCCAGCAGAAGGCGATATAATATTTTTTCCGAAATCTAAATCGTTTTTTGAAATACGCAAGGTTGAGGGCAAAGAACCTTTTTATCAGGTTGGCAAATTATACGTCTTTAAAATGATGTGTGAATTATATCAATTTTCCAATGAAAGATTCAATACGGGTGTTTATGAAATTGATAGTTTAACAGCGGAGGCTACTCTGGATGTTGAAGATCATCAATTATTGTTAGAAACCGGGGATGCTTTATTATTTGAAGTAAATGCGTTGACTCCGATTATACTAGAAAATTATAGTTTATCTGCAGATGGCCATGTTCAAATTGGCGCTCAGAACGAAGCATTTACTGATGAAGGAAAAGATGTGCTAGATTTTTCTGAAAGAAATCCGTTTGGTGAGGTATTCCAATAATGTTAGATCAAAGATTTTACTGGGGTACCATACGCAAGTCAATTGTTGCTTTTGGTAATATGTTTAATAACATTACCATTGAACGCAAAGATGCTGACGGAAATGTAGTACAACTACAACGAGTGCCTCTCGCGTATTCTCCGCAACAAAAATTCTTGGCTAAAATTAAACAACAGCCCAATGTGGATAATACTAATTTCCAAGTCATTCTTCCTAGAATGGGATTTGAAATGGTTTCGCTTGATTATGATCCTAACAGAAAAATTAGTCCAATGCAACAAAGTAGAACCATTAATAGTTCTACATCCGCTTCTGCTCAGTATGCGCCCACTCCATATAACATAAATGTATTACTTTATATTTATGCTAAAAATCAGGATGACGGTTTACAAATTATAGAACAAATATTGCCCTACTTTAATCCAGATTATAACTTAACAATCCATGCTATTCCTCAATTAAATATTAATAATGATCTTCCCATAATATTAAATTCTATAGGATTTGCCGATGATTATGAGGGCGATATGACAACTCGCCGAGCAATTATGTGGACATTGAGTTTTATTATGAAATTAAACTTTTATGGACCCGTTAATAAACAGGGCATTATTAATAAGGTTACAACTAATACGTTCAGAGATGCTGCACTAAGTTCTCAGCAGTCTAGAATAATTGTAAAAGGAACCGGCGATTTGGCAAATACTATTCCTGCTGGCAATGTAACATATCTTAATACCTTTGAAGATTTTTAAATGAAAAATATTGAACAACTAAATAATCTATTTAATTTAGATCCCATGACAGACAAATCTATGGAACTAACTACTATTCCGGAAGCAATGAATTCCAACAAGGAAATAGATCAAGAAGATGATTATCAATTGGCAAGACAGACTATGAGAAAACTTCTAATGAAGGGTGAAACCACATTGGATGATCTTATTGAATTATCTAAAAATTCTGAGCATCCTAGGACATATGAGGTTGCAGGGCAATTTATGAAGACTATGTCCGATGTATCGAAAGATCTTTTAAATTTACAGAAACAAGTTAAAGAATTAAAAGCAGACGATATGCAACAAAAAATTGGTACTCAGAATAATGTGGTGTTTGCGGGATCAACTGCAGAACTATTTAAAGCATTGAAACAACATAAAGATAATGGTAATATAATTGAGCAATAAACCTATATCGTATAACGGTAATCCCAATTTAAAACAAATTGGTACTACAATATCGTATACCAAAGAACAAGTTACGGAAATTATTAAGTGTTCCCAGGATCCAATTTACTTTATTGAAAATTATTGTCAGATAGTTTCATTGGATAGAGGACTAATTCCATTCAAATTATACGATTGCCAAAAAGAAAAAGTACATACGATTCTAAATAATCGTAAGGTGATTCTAATGGAAGGTCGCCAACAGGGCAAAACTATTACAGCTGCAGCATGTATCCTATGGTATACATTATTTCAAGAAAATAAGACAGTTGCTATTCTTGCCAATAAATCATCGGCCGCCCGGGAGGTTCTATCTCGATATGAATTGATGTATGAGATGCTTCCAATATGGATGCAACAGGGTGTTAAGACATTTAACAAGGGTGATATTGAACTTGAAAACGGATCCAAAGTATTTACAGCAGCAACGAGTACATCGGGTATTCGAGGTAAATCTGTAAATTGGTTATATATTGATGAGGCAGCAATTATTCCAAATAATGTCGCGGAGGAATTCTTTACATCTGTTTATCCGACAATTTCTGCGGGTACTACAACAAAGATTCTTCTCACATCCACCCCGCTAGGTTATAACCACTTCTGGAAATTTTGGAATGAAGCGGAACAGGGATTGAATGGTTTTGTTCCAATGTTTATTCCATATAATAGAATTCCTGGTAGGGATGAAAAGTGGGCTGCAGAACAAAAGGCAATGCTGGGCGAACTTAAGTTCAATCAAGAGGTATTATGTAATTTCTTAGGATCTTCTAACACACTAATCAACCCAGATACTATTGGAAAAATGTCCGTTAAGCCTTATGTATATACTAAAGATGGATTAGATATTTTTGTAGAGCCTGAAGAAGACCACATATACATGTTAGTTGCAGATACTTCTAGGGGCGTCGGTGGAGATTACTCAGCGTTTACTGTTCTTGATATTACTGCGTATCCATATTCCGTTGTCGCAAAGTACAGAAACAACAAAATCAGCCCCCTTCTTTTTCCAAATATAATATATAAAGTGGCGAAAGATTATAACAAGGCTTATTGTTTAATAGAAATCAACGATAACGGGCAGCAGGTTGCGGATTCGCTATATATGGATTTGGAATACGAAAACGTATTCTTTGTAGGAAGTAATAGTAAGAGCGGACAATATCTTTCTGGGGGGTTCTCTTCGGGTGCAACTCTAGGTGTTAGGACTACCAAACAGGTAAAACGCCTAGGATGTACTTCTTTTAAGAGTTTGGTGGAAAGTACCAAACTGCTAATTCACGACCCCGATATAATTAATGAAATATCTACATTCATAGAAGTTAGGGGAACCCATAAAGCGGATGAAGGATATCAGGACGATTTGGTAATGTGTCTGGTACTATTTGCATGGGCAACAAATGAACTATTCTTTAAAGACTTAACCGACACCAATCTCAGAAAAGCCTTATATGAGGAACAATTCAAACAAATTGAAGAAAATCTGACTCCATTTGGTATTATAGAAAATGGTATACCTGACGAAGAAAAACCTCAAATCATGACAGACGCAATTTGGTTTAATGCAGCATCAAAATCTCCACAAGAAATTGAAGAAGCTCAAAGAAGATTCCTTGAAAATGTCTAAAAGACAGTACTTATAAATAAATAGAAATCATAATATAGACAAATATCTATAAAATTATCAAGGAGAAGACGATGGCATTTCAGCTTTCACCTGGCGTTGTAGTAACGGAACAGGACCGAACAACAGTTGTCCCAACAGTTGCAACCACATCTGGAGGGTTCGCAGGCGCATTCCAATGGGGTCCTGTAGAAGAAGTAACAACTGTAGATTCAGAAACCAATTTAGTTAATGCGTTTGGTAAACCAAACGATACTACTGCAGGATACTTCTTTACTGCTGCAAATTTCTTATCGTATGGTAATAATTTAAAAGTAGTTCGTGTAGTGGATAAGGGTGTTGCGAGAAACGCGGTTACTAGACCCACCGGTATAGTAACCGGTGTTAACATTCCTGCAAATAATACAACCGACCAAATATATTTTACCTCTACCGCAAATTTAACTGTCGACATTGATTCGGGCCAATTTGTTGTTATTGAAGCGGCAGGCACTCCAGTTTTAAATACTAGTAATGGTAAGGTAACAAGTTTGACAGTATCCAGTACTGGTTTTGGATATAATACTGCACCTACTGTTACCATAATAGGAGGTTCTCCTACAAGTACTGCAACCGCAACTGCGACACTATCAAGCGGGCAACTATCTAATATATTTGTATTAAATGGAGGTAATAATTATACTACTTCATCAAATATTATAATAGAAAATCAATTTTCAACATCTGCACGAGCAAATCTAGTAGTAAGATTTAAAATGAGAGACGCCAATATTTCTGTTATTGGATCTAATTATGATGCTAATGCAAATATTGTATTCTCTGGTAATATTGTCGCTACCGGCGTACATGCCACAGCAAATTTGGTTATTACCAATGGCAACATTACCGGTGTAACAATAGTAACTCAGGGCAATGGTTATATAGGTGCACCGAACGTAACAATTAATAGAAACAGCGCAAACGTTGGGACTAATGCAACCGTGGTTGCAAACGTTGCATATGGCTACGTAGATAGTATTACTATAGACAATCCCGGTGTTGCTGGATATGCCACAATACCTTCCGTAATAATTAATAGAAATAATCTATTGGGCGGCACAAATGCTGCGGTTCAAGCTCGTATTAGTGCATTTGTTAGTACATTAACTCTAACTGCAAATGGATATGGTTATGTAGGTACACCTTCCGTACAAATTAATCCCGCGGCAGATGATTTAAATTATATTACTTCAAATGTCGCAGCAAACGCAATAGTTAAATATCCGTTACAATCTGTTACTATAACAAATCCCGGGTTAGGATATACTTCCAATGCAAATACTGTTTCTATCAGACTTAGTAATGTAATACAATTCCAAACTACAACAAATATATCTTTATCTCCTCTTGTTATAACAAATGGTGATAATTTTATTTTAAATTATTCTTCAGGTGGGTTAACATTTGGAGAATTTGCTGCAAGATATCCTGGTGCGCTAGGAAACACTATTAAAGTTTCCATGGCGGATTCTGCAACTTATAGTACATGGTTATATAAATCACAATTTAACGGTACTCCTGGTACATCTGCATATGTTAGCGAAAAATCTGGCTCCAATGATGAAGTGCATATTTTAGTTATAGATGTGGATGGATCTTGGTCAGGAACTGCAGGTACAATATTAGAAAAATATGCATATGTATCTAAAGCATCTGATGCTAAGAATAGTGATGGCTCAACCAACTATTATAAGAATGTAATTAATAATCAATCTAAATATATTTGGTCTTTAGATCATCCACTGGAAGTTACAAGCTGGGGAGCTGAAGCAAAATCAACAGCATTTGAAAGTTTAGCGGCAAATGTAACAACCACATTAACCGGCGGCGTTTCAGGGGATAGCGTTTCGACAGGAAATGTTTCAACAGGATATGCATTATTCTCAAATGACGAATTGTATGATATTGGTCTAATTCCAATGGGACCAACAACTGCAGTATCTGCTGTTAATGCTGCGATTGCTATTGCTGAATCAAGAAGAGACGCTGTAGTATTTGCTTCCCCACCTTATGTGGATATTGTTAATACCACAGGACAAGCAGACAAGATCGTCACTTATAGAAATCAATTAACATCCTCATCTTATGCAGTTCTAGATACTGGTTGGAAATATCAGTATGACCGGTATAACGACAAGTACAGATATATTCCTCTAAATGGAGACATTGCTGGTCTTGCAGTAAGAACAGATCTAGTATCCGATCCTTGGTTCTCGCCTGCAGGTTATAACAGAGGCGTAATTAAGAATTTAGTTAAATTAGCCTATTCTCCTACTAAAACAGATAGAGACACACTATACAAGAGCGGTGTTAATCCTGTAGTAACATTCCCTGGTCAAGGCACATTATTGTTTGGAGATAAGACTCTTCTAGCAAGACCAAGTGCATTCGATAGGATTAATGTTCGCAGATTGTTTATTGTTCTTGAAAAGTCTATTGCAACTGCAGCAAAATTCCAGTTATTCGAATTCAACGATCCATTTACAAGAAATCAATTTAAGAATATTGTAGAACCATTCTTAAGAGATGTACAAGGTCGCAGAGGCATAACAGAATTTAAAGTAGTTTGCGATGAAACTAATAATACTCCCGCAGTCATAGACAGAAATGAATTTACTGCAGATATTTACATTAAACCATCGAGAGCTATTAATTTTATTCAGTTAAATTTCATAGCAACAAGAAGCGGTATTTCTTTCGAAGAAGTTGGCGCTTAATAGGAGATCCAAATGGATATATCAGCATTTAAAACTAAATTAGGCGGCGGCGGTGCAAGACCGAATCAGTTTGAGGTAACTATCAGATACCCTGCATTTGGTGCAGGAGATGCTTCGCAAGCCGGTCGATTTTTAATAACTACCGCAGAATTACCTGGACAGACATTAGGAGTTACTCCGGTTTACTATAGAGGTCGTTTAATTAAACTAGCAGGCGACAAAGAATTTGCTCCTTTTAGTTGTTCTATTATTAACGACACCGACTTTACTGTCAGAAGTGCATTAGAGGGTTGGATGAACTATATTGAGGATAGAATAACTAAAGAAGGTACGCAAAACCCATCAAATTATCAATCCACTATAGACATTAGACAATTGGATCGTAATGGTTTACTATTACGACACTATACATTAAGAGATGCCTTTCCCGTAGAAATAGGACCTGTGCAATTGGATTTTGGTAGTAACGACCAAATTTCAACGTTCGGCGCATCTTTCCAGTATCAGACCTTTACAATTGCTGGCACCCCCGCAGATGCGCTTTTAACAGGATTATCGCAGTCTGGCCAAAGTGTTTAATTTTTAATGAAAGAATTTAATTATGGCAGTTAAGCTATTTGGCTTTACCTTTGGTCGCGATGATGAAGATGATCAACCGATAACAAAAAATAAACAGGGATTCGCCACACCTATATTAGATGATGGCGCGTCTACTGTACAAGCAGGTGGATATTTTGGTACGTATGTTGACTTGGATGCAACTACAAAGTCTGAATATGAGCTGATTACTCGTTATAGAGAAGCCGCATTATATCCAGATACCACCTCCGCGATTGATGAAATTTTAACTGAGGCAATTGCAGCAATAGATGACGAAGCAATTGTCAAAGTAAATTTAGATATGCTTGACATACCTGATGATATTAAAGATACTATTGAAAAAGAATTCGACACGATACTACAGTTGTTAGATTTTAATGATAAAGGTTATGATATCTTTAGACGTTGGTATGTAGATGGTAGATTATATTTTCAAAAGATCATTGATACTAAAAATCCAAGAAGAGGTGTTTTAGAACTTATTCAAATTGATCCTAGAAAAATTAAAAAATTACGTGAAGTTAAGAAAGAAAAAGACAGAGATACTGGCGTAGATCTAATTAAATCTGTTGAAGAATTTTTTGTTTATAATGATAAAGGATTAACTTATAATCCAACTTATTCTAGTACCGCAAATCAAGGTATTAGAATAAACACAGATGCAATCTGTTTCGTGCCATCTGGTCTATTGGATTATGATAAGAATATAGTAATTGGTCATTTACACAGAGCAATTAAGCCTGTCAACCAATTAAAGATGATGGAAGATGCATTAGTTATTTACAGAATAGCTAGAGCACCTGAGAGAAGAATATTTTATATTGACGTAGGTAATTTACCTAAGTTAAAAGCTGAGCAATATTTAAAAGATATTATGGCTCGATATAGAAATAAGATTGTGTACGATTCGAACACAGGTGAAATTAGAGACGATCGTAAGATGATGTCTACACTTGAGGACTTTTGGTTACCTAGAAGAGAAGGTGGCAGAGGTACAGAAATTGACACCTTGGCCGGAGGAGAAAATCTTGGTCAAATTGAAGATGTAAATTATTTTCAATCTAAATTATATCAGGCATTGAATGTTCCTTTGTCAAGAATGCAACCACAGACAGGTATCTCGTTTGGTAGGGCGACTGAGATAACTAGAGATGAGTTGAAGTTTGCAAAGTTTGTTGGTAGATTGCGCAAGAAGTTTAATGAATTGTTTAGCGATTTATTAAGAACGCAATTAATACTAAAAGGCGTATTGACTGATAAAGACTGGACTATTATAAAGGATAAAATCCAATATAGATATACCCAGGATCAGTATTTTGAAGAAATGAAAGATGCTGAGAATATGAGAAACAGAATTGATCTGTTAACTCAAATTCAACCTTTTGTTGGTGCATATTACAGTCAAGATTATGTTATGAAAAATATACTAAGAATGTCGGAAAAAGAAATTGCAGCTATGAAGACTCAGATAGAATCTGAACCTCCACCGCCGCAAATTGGTATGCCGGGTATGCCGCCAAACCAACTTCCGCCAGGACAAGATCAGGATCAACAACCACCGCCTCAATAAATAATGTAAAGGAAAAATTATGGAATCGTCAGTTATTCATCACATGGTAGATAGTATTATTAATAATCAGCAAACTGATGCTATGGAAAAATTTAATGAAATCATGGCAACAAAAATTACTGATGCATTGGATGCAAAGAAAATAGAACTTGCATCTAACATTGGTAGAGAACAGGGACAAGAAGAGCATGAAGAAATTTAAAGAACTCAGAGAGAGTTATTTAGAAGAGAAACTAAAAGCCTCGGATCCTGCCGGAACGTATATACACGATTTCGTGCATTCCGACAATCCTAAATTTGCTGGTAAGTCTAAAGCTAAACGTATTCAAATGGCTTTGGCTGCTTCTTATGGCGCCAAAGGTAAATCAAAAAATGAAGAAGTTGAAGTAGACGAAGAAACAAAAACCATGAGCCGCGCTGCCAAAGGCATAATGAAATACGGCAAGGATGGTATGAAGGCTTTACGTAATGCAGAGGCAAAGGGTAAAGATTTAGATAAAGTTAGAGATAAGTATAACAAATATGATGAAAGCGTAATGACTGCTGTTAAAACAATGGCAAAGAAAGCAACAAAGGCTTTAACTGGTGGTTCAGATGAAGACCAATTAAAGAACTTACAAAAGAAAATGGGCGTGCCACAAACAGGCAAGAAGCCAAATAATGAAGAAGTTGAATCTGTTGAAGAAGCATCTTATTCAGCAAAGGCTGCTCGTGCAGGTAAAGATATAGGTAAGCCAGGAAAAAACTTTTCTAAGATTGCAAATGATGCAGGTGAGCGTGTAGCCGGAGCAATATTAGCAAAGATGCGTAAAAAGTAAGAGAATAAAATGCCAATAACAACAACCATACTTAAAAATACTAGGCAACAAACTATAATTAAAATTGTAGGAGATGGTTCTACTAATATAGATTTGCCGAACCTAGCAGTATCATCTGATACTATAGATGTACAGGCTAATTTAAATGTACCTATTACAAATTTAGTTTGGTCTGCATCTGATGCATCATTTGCACCGATTGTTATTAAGAGACCTCAAACTGCTGTAGCTAATGTTTATATGTTGCATAGTTCAGATAACTGGTCGCTGTCACAAGCTTATGGAATATCTGATACTACAAATGCCAGTTCAAATATCTACGTAACAATGCCTGCAGGTGGTGCAACATTGTTTATGACTTTATCCAAGCCAGCAGGATTTACTGGGCCAGATTTACAATCAAATAGACATTAAGAGAATAATTATGAGACTAATTAAAGAAGTAGCACAAGACGTAAATTACTTAGTTGAAGCCAAAGAAGGCGGCGGCAAGAATATTTACATCGAAGGAATTTTTGCACAATCAGATACTGCAAATAAAAACAATCGTTCTTATGGTAGAAATATCATGGAAAGAGAAGTAAGCAAGTATCAAGATTTAATTGGACAAAAAAGATCTCTCGGAGAACTAGGTCATCCGGAGAATCCTTCAATCAACTTACATCAGGTTTCCCACCTAATCACTAGCCTTAAAATGGAAGGCAAGGATGTATATGGTAGGGCAAAAATTTTAGAAACACCGATGGGTGTTATTGCAAGAAATTTAATAGAAAATGAGGTTCGTTTAGGCGTATCGACTAGAGGGCTAGGATCGTTAAAAATGAACTCAAATGGGATTAACGAAGTGCAGGATGACTTTCATCTAGCAACCGTTGATATTGTGGCTGATCCTTCTGCACCGGAGGCTTTTGTTCAAGGCATTATGGAATCTGCAGAATGGATACTCGAAAATGGTATTTGGAAAGCAGTCCACATTGAGGCGGCACAAAAGCAAATAAGGGCTACATCTAAGAAAAACTTGGATGAAGTTAAGTTAAAAATATTTGAACAATTTGTTAATCAATTGTCTAGGTAACTAGAATTATAAATATCAATTGAAGAACATCAATACATTTAGGAGACACTAATGTCAGTAGAAAGTAAAGTTAAGGAATTGCTAGAAAAAGTAACAGCAAAAACTTCAGTTAATGAAGAAGCTGGGGCTATGGTTCCTACCAAGCAAAAAGATTCCACAATTAAAGCTGCCAACTCTGGCGATAGTAGTCAGCCAAGACAAGGCGATTCAGACGATGCTAGCTTTGATACACGTCAACAAAATGACGTTAATCAAGGAGCCATTGCAGCCAAGGGTATATCTAAAAATAATATCCAGATGAAAGGCCCTGTAGGTGCAGCACCAAACTTCACAACAGTAAAAGATCTAAGCCAAATTCCTCAGAATACAGGTATTCATGAAGAAGAAGCTGAAGAAGAAAATCTTGAAGTTGTAGCTGAGGAAGAACAAGTGGAGGACGAAGAGACAACAGAAACTACTGTTGAACCTATTGATCTTTCCCCAATCTTTGGCGATGATTTATCGGAAGACTTTAGAGAAAAAGCAACATCCATTTTTGAAGCAGCAGTTATTGCTCGCGTTAATAACGAAATGGAAAAAGTATCAGCAGCATTGGAAGAAAAATTTGCTGAAGAATTTACAGTATACACCGAAGGCGTTGTGGAAAAAATTGACGCGTATCTCAACTATGTTGTTGAGAATTACTTAGAAGAAAATAAATTGGCTGTTGAGAGTGGTCTTCGTTCAGAGATTGCCGAAGATTTCATGTCAGGTCTAAAGGCCCTATTCAAAGAACACTACATTGAAGTGCCTGAAGAAAAATATGATGTAATTAGTGAATTGCAAGATAAAGTAACGGAGTTGGAAGAAGGACTAAACAGTCAGTTGGAAAATAATGTTAATTTAAATACCGAAGTAACAGATCTAAGAAAGAAACTTATCATTAAGGAAATGTCTAAAGATCTAGCAGATACTGAGGCTAACAAATTAGCAAAACTTCTAGAGGGTGTAGAGTTCGATAATGCAGATTTCTATAAAGAAAAAGTATCTGTTATTAAAGAAAATTATTTCCCACGCGGCGCTATTGTAACAAAAGAAACAGCAAAGCAAGCGCTTATAGAAGAAATCGCACCAACTGAAGTCTATTCAGGCAATGATGTTGTTTCGACTTATGCACAAGCCTTATCAAGAACAATCAAAAGATCATAACTTATAAATAACTATAAGTTCAAACAGTTACCAACAAGGAGACATTAAATGTTTTTATCAGAGAATATTCAACAAAAGTGGTCAGCAATTCTGGATCATCCGGACCTGCCACAAATTAAAGACAACTACAAGCGTCAAGTTACAGCTGTATTGTTAGAGAACCAAGAAAAATCTTTACGCGAAGAGCGTCAAGCATTGTTCGAGACTCCAGCAAACAACATTAGCGCAACAGCAGGTATCGACAAATATGACCCAATCTTAATCGGTTTGGTTCGTCGTGCTATGCCTAACCTAATGGCTTATGACATTTGCGGTGTTCAACCAATGACTGGCCCAACAGGCTTGATCTTCGCAATGAGATCAATCTACAAAACAGAACGTAATGATACTACTAACAGAGTTGAGGCATTGTTCAACGAAGCCAATACATCATTCTCTGGTTCTATTCCAGGTACAGGTTCATTACCAGCTCATTCTGGTTCTAACCCAGTATTTGGCACATACACTACAGGCAATGCCGTTTCTACAGCATCTATGGAAGCTGCAAGTCAATTTAATGAGATGTCATTCTCAATTGACAAGACAACAGTTACTGCTAAGTCACGTGCGTTGAAGGCAGAGTACACTGTTGAATTAGCACAAGACTTAAAAGCAATTCACGGGCTTGACGCAGAAGCAGAATTGTCAAACATCTTGTCACAAGAATTTATGTTTGAAATTAATCGCGAAGTTGTTCGTACAATTTATGGCGTTGCTAAAACAGGTTCACCTGCAACAGCAACAGCAGGAACATTTGACTTAGACATTGACTCTAATGGACGTTGGTCTGTTGAACGTTTCAAAGGTCTATTGTTTAACATTGAACGTGATGCCAACCACATTGCACAAGATACTCGTAGAGGAAAAGGTAACTTCATCGTTTGTTCCGCAGACGTTGCAAGTGCATTAGCTATGTCTGGTGTTCTAGACTATACTCCGGCTCTATCGACAAACTTAAATGTTGACGATACAGGCAACACATTCGCAGGTGTATTGAACGGGCGTTATCGTGTTTACATTGATCCTTATTCTGCAAACCTTGGAGCGTCTAATCAGTTCTATATGGTTGGTTATAAGGGTACTAGCCCATATGACGCAGGTATGTTCTATTGCCCATATGTGCCTCTACAGATGGTTCGTGCTATCGATCCTAACAGCTTCCAACCAAAGATTGGCTTTAAGACACGTTATGGTTTGATTGCTAACCCATATGTTACATCTAGCGATTCTTTATCAGACGCAGATGCAGACAGATTTACTGCTGGTCGCAACCAATATTATCGCAAGACTAAGGTTGTAAACTTAATGTAATTAAGTAGCCGGCGTAGATCGGAATTTAAGGGGGAAGCAATTCCCCCTTTTTCTGCCTTTGCACAGGCTATAAATATATTAGATAACAAGGAAGCTTATGTATACAGCAAACATCAACAATCTACAAAGTAATTTTTATAACTCATTACCAAAAACTTATGATTATTTAAGACCAAATGCGTTTAGATTTGGTGTCAAAGATATACCTAATGTTTCCTTTACTTGTCAATCCGCAAATATTCCAGATATACAACTAGGATATGCGGTTCAACCTACCCCGTTTGTTGATATTCCTACTATCGGTGATAAGATTAATTTTGGTGAGCTTGCAATTAGATTTTTGATTTCGGAAGATATGTCAAATTATCTTGAATTATATAGATGGATAGTGGCTATAGGTTTCCCCAAAGACTATAACCAGTTCTCAACCTTTGTAAAAGATAGGCCAAGTAGATTTCCGTTTGTAACAAATACAAATGGTACCTCAGATATTTTGGCATACTCGGATGCAACTTTAACGATTTTAGACTCGACAAACACAGCAAAAGTAAATATAATATTTAAAAACCTGTTCCCTACATCGTTGTCCGCTTTGGACTTTGATATAGCATCAGGAAGTGTAGAATATTTTACAGCGATAGCATCGTTCAAATATACTATTTTCGAAGTAGAACCCTTATAATATAACTTGGAGTTATTATGAATACAAAAAAGAAGATTACACCAATGGCTTTGCCAAAGGTGCCTGCATTGCCTAAAGTGCCAACAACACTAACACCCCCAGCAAATCCAAACGAAAATAAATTGGAAGTTAAATTAGATGATTTGCGAAAAGAAAAACTCTTCATAGCAACCCCTTGTTATGGTGGAATGTTGACAGAAGCATATTTCCGCTCAACAATTAGATTGTTAACATTCTGCAACCAACATCAAATCCCCGTGGCATTTGGTACTATTGCAAATGAATCATTAGTAACAAGAGCACGTAATGTACTTGTTGCTTATTTCCTACAAAGCGATTTTACTCGCTTAATGTTTATTGATGCAGACATTGAATTCCAAGTTGAGGATGTAATTAAATTAATTGCACACAATAAGGAAGTAGCAGTTGGTGCTTATCCTAAGAAGGGTGTAAATTGGCAGCGTATTCGCGAGTCAGTTAGACTGAAGGATGAAGGATATTCAGATCAACAGATCGCTTCTTTCGGTAGTGACTATGCTATCAACTTTAAATTCTTAAATCGCGATACTAAACAAATTGCTATTGAGAATGGTTTAATTCGGTTACACGATGGTGCTACAGGCTTTATGATGATTAAGCGTGAAGTTATCGATAAAATGATTGTACATTATCCTGAGCTTAAGTATAACAACGATTTAAATACTCCCCCAGAGTTGAATCCTCACTTCTATGCATTCTTTGATACTATGATTGATCCGAAGGACAAGCGGTATTTGTCTGAAGATTATACCTTCTCACGCAGATGGCAAGATATGGGCGGCGAAATTTGGCTTGACCCATCTATCAGCTTGAACCACTATGGTTCATTCAACTTCCAAGGCAATCCTCAGCAAATTATCCAAGTCGGTTAATTGAAGGCATTATATTATGAAATTAACTGAGTTGCAAGATACTTGGGAAGCGGATTGTAAAATCAATGAATTGAATTTGGGTCAGGAGTCTATAAAAACTCCTAACCTTCATGCAAAATATTTGAATCTACTTTCCTCTACACGCCTTAATCTTCGTAAAACTGAATCTGATTATTTAAATTGCCGACGCAAAAAGTATCGGTATTATAGAGGTGAGATGACACAAGCAGAATTAGAAGAGGAGAATTGGAGCCAATGGCAAGGTAATAAACCTCTTAAAAATGAAATGGATGAGTTTTTAACTGTAGATGCAGATTTGGTTATCCTGCAAGATAAAGTAGAATATTTTAAAACAGTATTATATCAGTTAGAACAAATTATTCGTTCCATCAATAGTAGAGGTTGGGATATTAAAAATGCTATTGAATGGCAGAAGTTTACTAATGGCATGATGTAATGGCAGATATAGTATTATCGAAAAAAGATGAAGTTTATCTTAGAGTAAAATGTGAACCTTCTCTTGGACAGGAATTAAATGATCATTTTTCATTTGATGTACCCGGAGCAAAGTTTCATCCCCTCTATAAGTCTCGTATGTGGGACGGCAAGGTTCGTCTATATTCTATGTTCACGCAGGAACTGTATGTTGGATTAAAAGAATATCTAGAAAGATTCTGTGACGAAAGAGATTATACTATAGATTACAGTAATTATGTACAGGAATGCGATGCCGTAACTTACGATATTGTTAGAAAATTTTGTGAAGATTTAAATATAGGCTCAAAGGGAAAGCCTATAGAAATTCGAGATTACCAAGTAGATGCAGTTTTTCAATCTATTAAAGATGGAAGACGCCTTTTGCTATCTCCCACTGGTTCAGGAAAATCCCTTATAATCTATTGTCTTATTCGTTGGCACGAAAGATACAGTAGACGACAATTAATCCTTGTACCTACAACCTCCCTCGTAGAACAAATGTATTCGGATTTCCAAGATTATTCTTGTTTGAATAATTGGAAAACATCTGAGCATTGCCATCGTATTTACGGAGGTCACGAAAAATCCAATGAATATGATGTTGTTATTAGTACATGGCAATCGTTATATAAACTACCCAAACCTTTCTTTAAAGATTTTAAAGTAATTTATGGGGACGAGGCACATAATTTTAAAGCCAAGTCTTTAACAAGTATTCTAAATAAATGTACTACATCACCCTATAGAATTGGTACTACTGGAACATTGGATGGAACCAAAACACATAAGTTAGTTCTTGAAGGACTATTTGGTGCGGTATACAAAGTTACCACAACTAAGAAACTTATTTCGGATAACCAGTTGGCAAATCTTGAGATTTATAATATAATATTAGAATACAGCGACGAATTGAGAAAAGGAATAAAGGGCAAGTCATATCAAGATGAGATGGATTTTATAGTTCAGCATGAACCAAGAAATAAATTTATACGTAATCTTGCGTTAAAGCAGACGGGTAATACTTTAGTATTATTCCAATATGTTGAAAAGCACGGCAAACCATTATATGAGATGATTAAGGAAAAAGCGGAAAATAGAAAAGTCTTTTTTGTATTCGGTGGAACAGATACAGAACAACGCGAGGATATCCGTAGAATTACAGAACTAGAACCTGATGCTATTATTGTTGCTAGCTATGGAACATTCTCTACAGGAATAAATATTAAAAATCTACATAATATTATTTTTGCATCTCCGTCAAAATCTAGAATTAGAAATTTACAATCTATAGGTAGAGGTTTGAGAACAAGCGAAACTAAAACATCATGTAACCTTTATGATATTGCGGATGACCTAACATGGAAAAGTAAAAAGAATTATACTTTACTCCATATGGTTGAACGGATTAAAATATACAATGATGAGCATTTCAACTACAAATTAGTAAAGGTAAAAATATAATGGAAGATCTTTACTACAAATATTTAAAATTATCTTCAGGTGATAATATCATTTGTATGACAACAGATAATTGTGAGGATATTTACGATAGAAAGATTATACAAGTAACCCAGCCTGTTATCTTATCTGCAATACGTATGCCTTCTTCTAGGGGCGTAGTGGAATCGTATATTATGTATCCATTATTTAGTTTTTCTGGTGAGGAAGTTTATACAATTCCAACAAGTCAAATTGTGCTTGTAATAAACATAAAAGAAAATTTAAAAAATAATTATTTAACTTATCTATCTGAACGGGACAAGGAAGAAGACTTACTTATTCCGGACGATGATGAGGATGTTATTGAAACAGGTGAAGAAACGATTGAAGAATTTTTAAATAGATTAGGAGATGAAACAAATGAAGACAAAGAAACTGAAGAATACGGAGAAGGAATCATTATTGGTCGAGTCGGTAGAAATACAAAAAGACTCCACTGAGATTCCTCAAACCTCACATTACGTAGATAATAAAAAATTCTTAGCTGCACTTATAGATTACAAAACTAGTATAGATGCTGCAAAGGAAAAGAATGAACAGATTCCCCAAGTACCAAGGTACATAGGCGAATGTTTTATTAAAATTGCTACGCACTTATCATATAAATCAAATTTTATTAATTATACATTTAAAGATGATATGGTTTCTGATGGTATAGAAAATTGTTTGACGGCTGCCACAAAATTTGACCCAGCAAAATCATCTAATCCGTTTGCATATTATACGCAAATTATTTACTTTGCCTTTATCCGCAGAATCCAAAAAGAAAAAAAGCATCAGGCAACTAAATATAAAATTATTGAAAATTTAGATTTAGATTCGATTATTCAAAATAGTGATGATTCAGAAACAAGTAGGCAACTTGTGGATTATTTGAAAAAACAATTGGACAATATAGATCCCGAAAGACGGGAAACCCCCTCAGAAACGAAAACAAGAAAAAAGAAATTGGTAGAAAAAGATAATTCTTTTATTGACATGATTGACTAAATATTATATAATAGACAATATTAACAACTAAATACTTTATATTATGAATGATTCTAAAAAAGAAGTTATGCTTATTCTTCAAGAAGAATGTGCAGAAGTAACACAAGCAATTTCAAAATGTTTACGCTTTGGAATAGATGGTGAATATAATGGTGCTACCAATCGACAACGATTGACTGAAGAAATTGGTGATCTTATAGCAATGATTGAACTATGCTACGATAATGGTATTGTAGATTATCTACAAGTCAAAGAAGCGCAACATAGAAAATTTGATAAACTTAGGGAATGGTCTACAATATATGAGCAAGCTGAAAATATCTGAACTATTTTATAGTATACAGGGCGAGGGTCGTTATATGGGCGTACCCTCTGTTTTTTTGAGAACATTCGGTTGCAACTTTAAATGTGATGGCTTTGGAATGTCCAAGGGAGAAAAAAGTGTTGAGCGTTTTGCGGTGGACGGAGAAAAGTTTAAATCTTATAAATCACTACCACTTGTATCTACTGGATGTGATAGTTATGCGAGTTGGGATCCACGCTTCAAACATCTCAGTCCTGTTCTCGACACCAATACTATTGTTGATACTATTACCGATTTACTCCCTCATGGTCGTTGGAAAGATGAGCATTTGGTTATCACGGGTGGTGAACCGCTACTAGGTTGGCAACGTGCTTATCCCGATTTATTATCACATGATAATATGCGTGGCTTACAAGAAATAACATTTGAAACTAATGGTACACAGTTGTTAGAATCTGAATTAGTTACTTTCTTAAATGATTGGAAGAAGCATCGTTTCCTACATTGTCTGACGTTTAGTGTTAGTCCTAAACTAAGTATCAGTGGTGAGAGTTGGGAAGATGCTATTTGCTCTGATGTTGTTCAACAATATTACAATACTGGCTTTACTTATTTGAAGTTTGTGATAGCAACTAAAGAAGATGCAGAAGAAGCGGAACAAGCAGTAAATGAATATAGTAAAAAGGGTTTTAAAGGTCCTGTATATCTTATGCCGTGTGGCGGTGTTCCAGAACTTTATAATCTTAATAACAGAACAGTTGCAGAATTGGCAATGAAAAAAGGCTGGCGATATAGTGACAGACTACAAGTCCCATTGTTCAAAAACGAATGGGGAACATAAATGAAAATATTAACAAAAAGGAAATAGTATGAATGCACATAACGATATCAAAACAAGCTTAGCATCTTATGAGACTGAGAATGAAAAATTTACCAAAGGCAATAGTGCTGCAGGAACCCGTGCTCGTAAGGCATTAGCAGAATTGTCCAAAGCTGTCAAAGCCCGTCGTAATGAGATTACCGAAGAGAAAAATACTCGTGCTGAGGCTAAAGCAAAGGCATAAATAATAATGTTACACAAAGGTAACAAAATTCAATTATCATATCCGTGTAAGGAAGGATTCAAAAATGTCATACAACAAAACAAAAACTGACTCTGAACTTGGTCTAAAGGTTCATGAACATCTAGTTAAAATGGGTGTTGAAACACCTTACGAAAACAATGGTATAGATCGCAAAATAAAGATTGAACTTATAGAAAAAGCTTTTAGTACTATTATGCGAACATTGGGATTAGATTTAACAGATGATAGTCTAATAGAAACACCAAACCGTGTTGCTAAGATGTATGTTAATGAAATTTTCTGGGGATTGGACTATGATGCATTTCCTAAATGTACAACAGTAGACAATAAAATGAACTACAACGAAATGGTTGTAGAAAGAAATGTAAATGTTCAAAGCAATTGTGAGCATCATTTTGTAGTAATTGACGGTGTTGCTACTGTGGCATATGTTCCGAAAGCACGAGTTCTTGGACTCTCCAAGATCAATCGTATTGTAGAATATTTTAGTAAACGCCCGCAAATTCAAGAACGTCTAACAGAACAAATTTTTCATACACTTCAATTTATTCTTGATACTGAGGATGTTGCTGTCATGATTGACGCCCAACATTACTGTGTCAAATCTAGAGGGGTTGAAGATACAGGTTCATCCACAGTTACAGTTCGTTTAGGTGGCGGATTTAAAACAGATCCATCAGCAAGAAATGAATTTTTAAGTATTGCAAGAATGTGCGGTAAGTGAAAAATGTAGTTTTTTTATTTGATAATGAATGGGCACTGGGATCTATTCATTATGGTCTATTTAAATATCTTTGGAACTATGGATATAACTGTAATTTACTTCCTTGGGATAAAATATATTCTGTAGAAGAAATACGTGAATTAGATTTGTTAATAGATTTCTGGGTAACAAACCCCCACGGGCTTGCAGTATTAAAAAATTCTTTTAGTATTCCTTTAGAGCGGTGTATTGTTATAGGTCATGCTACTTTGGATTTAACTGAATATGGTTATAAATATGGTTTCGAAGATTTTAATCATGTTAAAAACTTTGGTGTTGTTAGTAATTTTTTAAAAGATTATAGTAAAACCATAGGTATACCTAGAGAACCTGTCGTTTATCCTATCGGTATTACTTATAATTCTTTTTATACTGAACCGAATGAACAACTTCGTGTAGTAGGGTATGCCAGTGCATATCATGGGCGCAATGAATTTACTCAAGAAATGATAGACAGTCCTATATCGCAACCTAGATATAAAAAAAGAGGTTACCTTGCAAGTGAAGCTACAGAAAAAGCAGGGTTAGAATTTAGGGTAGCAAGTAATTATCATAATAGTTTTGTTACTATGCCAGGTTTTTATAAAGCAGTTGATGCTATTATTGTATCTAGTTTTGAAGAAGGTGGTAGTTTGCCTTTATTAGAAGCAGGTGCCGCAGGTAAATTAGTTATTGGTACTAGTGTCGGATGGTGGAACGATAAAGTTGGTATTTTCGGGGGCATTTCTGTACCAATCGAAGAAAACGAATTTATGGAATTTGCAGTAAATGCTTTAAAATACTATAGGGATAGACCAGAAAAATATAGAGAAAGATGTTATAGTATAAGAGAACATGCCAAATCTTATGATTGGTCTAACTACGTGGAACAATGGGTGAAAGAATTACAATAGGACAATATATGACAGTTAATATTATGGTTGATTTGGAAACAATGTCAACAAGATCTAATGCTGCTATTTGCTCAATAGGTGCAGTAAAATTTGAAGGTAAAGAAATACTAGATACTTTTTATTGTACTGTAGACATTAAGACTTGTAAAGATGCAGGAATGCATATCTCAAAAGAGACAGTCAAATGGTGGTCTGAACAAAATAAAGAAGCACTGCGAGAACTTACCCGCAATAATATCCCACTAAAACAAGCACTAGATGAATTTGAGGAATGGTTCGGACCTAAGAGCCTACCTGTATGGGGCAACGGTGCAGTCTTCGATAATACAATTTTAGCAAATGCGTATTTTAACACTGATAGAGAACCTCCATGGAAATGCTGGGATGATCGTTGCTATCGCACAGTTAAAGCATTATTCCATTGGGTACCTGCAGATGCAAGAGAAGGAACATATCATAATGCTTTAGATGATGCTATGCATCAGACTAAACATCTAATCAAAATACTAGGTGAATAAGTATGAAAATATATAGTAAGCGTATTGCTTTTTGTATTAGTGATCAACATCTTGTACCCCACGGAGGTATAGGGCAATTTGCTAAAGGCTTTACTGAGATGGCTAAAGACTTAAATTGGAAAGTTGATTTAATTTTAGATAAGGCGTCAAGTAACGATTTCGGTGCACTGGTTGAGTCTTTAGGTGCTAACATAATCACTTCGGATGCGCCTATGTCATATAAGAATCATACCGGCACATTTGCATTTACTGATTCTATTAATTTTGAGAAGATGCTCAATTTTAGGAATGCTATAATGAAAGCATTTAATACTAATCTATATGATATGATAGTATGTAATTCATTAGAAGCAATGCCTGCTGCTTTATCTTTTGATCTAAACAAATATATCCCAGTTGTATTCTACACACATGAGGAAAGTATGGTGTTCCGTGACACTAGAAAATTCAAAGGGGTGTTTAGTGAAAGTTGCAATGAGTTCTTTAATAATTTAATGAATCTTGAAAATTGTTATATTGGTACGCAATCTGATCGTAACGTGAATGAAATCTCAGGCAACGGGGGAATCAATGTTAAAAAATTACCTATGCCTATGTCTGAACGAGGTCTCCTTGTAGAAAATAATGGAACAAGAGAGGGTGTACTTTATATTGGTCGTTGGGAAGATAGAAAAAATCCTGAAGCATTTCTTAAAATTATAAAAGAAACAGGATTGCCTGCAAAGATTATTACTAATAGTAATGGTAAGAAAAAATTCGAAGCTCGTCTCGCAGAATTGGAAATTACTAATTATGAAATTAAGTCAGGAGTTGTTGGTGACGAAAAAGTAGACTTTATTAAATCTGCAAAAGTTCATTTTAATCCTTCTTTACGAGAAAATTATCCATTTACATTCTTTGAATGTCTTGGTCATATGCCATGTGTTGTTATTGACAAATCGGAATGGGTAACAAACTTCGATAAAAAATATTATATTAGAAAACCAGTATCAGAAGCAGGCGAAGCTATTAAGGCTGTTTATGGAATGAAACCTGAAAAATGGTATGGTAATGGTGCACTACAATATATTAAAGATTTGGATTCGGGCACAGCAAAGTATTGGAAAGACTTTGTAGAATCATACGCCCCTTCGGTCACATCAAAATCAGATTCTGCAAAAATAAATGAGTATTCCGAAATTAAATATATTGACTTTGTTCGCATACTAAATAGGTCATTCTTAGCAATAGATGATGTCAAAAGTGTATTGACAAATAAGTCAAAGTATAATATAATTTATACAGACAAAGACACATACTTGGCAAAAGATCCAAACTTCATACCATCTGAAAAAGAAACAGATACTTTAGAAAGCTTATTCGCATGAGTAAAATTTTAGAATATGTAATATCAGGTCCAGCATATCTGAGACTGGGTGCAGAACAATGTAATGATCCAGAGACATTACAAATGATTATTGATCTAATTAATAAAACTGTTCATAATAAAAATAATCACCAATTCTCATTATTGTATAATGGATTTACAGAAAAGAACTTTGGTAATAAGTTGCAGAAGTTTAGACCAGCAATTAAAAATATTCATGCTGACTCTGGGGGATTGCAAATTATTACTCGAGGATTGCAGAATACTCCAGAGACAAGAAACAAAGTATATGAGAATCAAGGCACATATGCTGACATTGGTATGGCGTTTGATGAGATTCCAGTAAAATCCACATCTGCTAGTGGTGTATCAGCAAAGATTGATACTAAGCGTAGATATGTTGACATGGAAAATTTTGAGTCTTATGCGAGAGCAACAGGCAGAAATGTTAAAGATCAAATTCTAAAATTTGATTCATTAAAGAGCAAGTGTAAACCATTTGCCATTTTGCAAGGTTCGGGTGCAGATACTTATGCTAAATGGGCAGAATGTATGTTAGCTGAAATACCTAAAGAACTACATCATCGTATCGGTGGTGTTGCCATGGGATCAGCTGCATTGGGTATGGGACCCCTTGAAGATGTTAAACGGGCATTTTATGTTAATTCTGTTCCATTCGAAAGACCATTTCATTTGCACGTCTTAGGTGTAGGTGCACTTAAACGTATTTTACCTTATTTGCTATTTAGTCAAACTGGTCTATATGATGGTGTAGATATCTCGTATGATTCTACAACACATTCTATGTCATTGGACAATGGATTGTTTTACTTCTCACACTGTAAGAAAAATAGCCCAGGTGATTATGGCGGTTCTTCAGTAAAAATGGGAAGAGAATATTCTAACATTTATAGAACAGTTGTTAGTGAGATTAATTCTGTATGTGGCACAGAATATACGCCCGAGGAATATCACAAGTTAATGAATATTGCGGTTGGTCTATATTTAGAACAAGGTGGCAAATTCATTGATGTAATGAAAGCAAGATTGGCATTTATTTTAACTAATGTGCATAACTTTACAATGGATGTTTCTGAACTAATGAATTCAAAAGAAAATTTCTTAAGATTCTGCAGAGACAAAGGTTGTGAAAACGAATACTCTACATTATTTGATGTAAAGACAAACGAGGATTTTCTTTATTGGGAAAAGCATGTCGGTAAATTTATGGATTCGGAGCCAGTCAATGCTGTGGCTCCATCTTCACTTGAGGAGTTATTTGGATGAGTATGTTTACACTAAATAAAAGTTATATATGGGCAACCTTTCGTAAAGAAGGTATCCATAAGTATCCTGCAGCTGCAACTGACCCCAAGTTAGCTACAGGTGATTGGTTAGATGTTTCCTTTTTAGGTACGCCTCATAGGCATATTTTTCATTTTAAAGTTGAAATGGAAGTGTTTCATGATAACAGAGATGTTGAATTTATTCAGGCAAAGCGTATTATGGAACGATGGTATTCTGATGGCACATTACAATTAGATTATAAATCATGCGAAATGATGGCAAGAGAATTGTATGCCAGATGTCTTGAGCAATGGCCTTCAAGATGTTATACTATAGAAGTATCAGAAGATGGTGAGAATGGATGCAGACTTGTTTTTGAGGAGAGATAATGAGTAAGTTATATTATATGGGTTTAGAGCCTTATGAAGGTCGATATACTTTACAACTTCAGCAATGGAGTGAAGCGGCATTTAAACGCAGAGGAATTGATTATGAAATTATACACGGTGATATTCTTGACGATTCCAAATCTATCGTAACAGGTCAGGTGCTTGATGCACATGGTCGTAGTTATTATTCTTTAACGCAGATGGCTAATCTTGTTAAAAAAATGAAGTCGGGTGAGATTACCTGGAACGATACTATTTTCTTTGAGGATATGTTTACGCCCGGCATTGAAGCAATTCCCTACATTGTGGATCAATTACCTTGGGAATATCAACCTGAGATTTATGTTCGTTGTCTTGCACAGACAATAGACCCAGATGATTTCCTTCATGTATGGGATATGCAGGAATGGATGGGGCATTATGAAAAAATGTGTGATACTTGGGTAACAGGTATTCTTGCATCGAATGAAGAGATGGTTGCACATATGAGGATCGCAGGTTGGAAAGCACCAATCTATAATATCTCCGGATTAGCATTTGATAAAGATGAAGTACAAAGTCGTATTGCTGAAATTAAACCATTCATTACTCGTAAAAAGCGAGTGGTGTTTGCTGCTAGATTCGATCAGGAAAAGCAACCAGGATTCTTTATGGATCTAGTTGAGGACTATGGTAAGTATAATCGAGATGTAGAGTTTGCTGTTTTATCGGGCGGTCCATTACGTAGTAACGATCAAAAGTATTTAGATCGCGCAAGGGAATTAGAAAAAACTTCTAATTTTAAGATCTATGAAAATCTTAAAAAGAATGAATATTATGAATTGTTGGCAGATTCTCGAGTATTGTTTAATTGCGCTTTACAAGATTGGGTAAGTAACACAGCATCAGAAGCAGATGCACTTGGTACAAATTGTTTGTATCCCGCCTATAGATCTTTCCCTGAGTCATTTGCTAATGACGCGGAATGTTTATATATTCCTTGGTCTATGGAAGATGTTAAAAATAAACTAGATAATTTATTAGTTAAACCAAGAAAGAAAATGGGACAATTATCTAATTGGACTACTGGAACTATTGACAGATGTATTGACATTATGATTGATGGATCTGAGAAATGGTATCGTAATACTAAGGATTATAGAAACAATGTCTCAGAATCAAAATACTAATACTGTTATAGTAACAGGTGCTGCCGGCTATATCGGTGGCGCTACATGTATTGCATTAAAAGAACATGGTTATAAAGTAGTGGGTATTGACAAAAGAAAACTACACAAGCATATGGAATATTATGTAGATCAATTTGTCAATGAATGTTTTACACACCCGTTTTCATTGGAGCACCTTGAGCGCAACCCTGTTGCTGTTATACATTGTGCAGGAACAAGTTTAGTAGGACCGAGTGTAGAGAATCCTTCAGAATATTTTAATAATAATGTGGCAAAAACATTGAAGTATTTAGATTACATACGTCGGTGGGCACCTAATATTAAGTTTGTTTTTAGTAGCAGTGCTGCAGTTTATGGTGAGCCGATAGGTATGATATTGACTGAGGCTTCTGAAACTAAACCAATATCTCCATATGGTGAATCTAAACTAATGACAGAAATGATGTTAGAGAGATTTAAAGTTGCATACGGATTGAAGTATGTGTCATATAGATATTTTAATGCATGTGGCGCAGTTGAAGGTGGGGTACATGGGCAAGAACCCGACGCCACACATATATTTGCGAAATTGTTTGAAGCCGCTTTACAAGGTAATGATTTTACTATTAATGGCGCAGACTTTCTTACACGAGATGGTACTTGTGTTAGAGATTATATCCATGTAACAGATATAGCCGATGCTCATGTTTTAGCTATTGACAAAGATATTGAAGGGATATATAATATAGGAACATTAAAGGGTCATTCGAATCTTGAGGTGTTTACTGCAGTTGAAGATTTTTTAATCAATAACGAAGCAATAAACGACCGAATTATATGTCATATAGATGTACGAAGAAAAGGCGATCCGGCAACACTAATTGCTAGTGCAGAAAAATTATTAGCAGATACTGGGTGGAAACCTAAAAGAAAATTAAATGATATTATAGAAACGTTATACGATTGGTATAACTCTAAATATTATCATAGATTAAAAAAGCGGTCTTTAAATGACATTCACCCCGCTATATAAATTCTGCATGTCATCAAACTTACTCATTAGAGGCAAGAGATGGCTAAATATTTCTCAACAAAACATTACGGGCACAACATTGGTTTAAGTGCTGTATTTAGACAACCTAACGCAGATCATAGTCATTGCCATTTGCTGCATGGTTATAGTTTAGCATTTACTTTTACATTTGGATGCGATGCCCTAGACAACAAAAATTGGGCAGTAGATTTTGGTGGTCTTAAACCACTCAAGGCATGGTTGGAAGATCACTTTGATCATAAGCTGGCCCTGGATAAAGCAGATCCACATCTGGCCAAGTTCCAGGAACTTGAAGCCTTGGACTTGGCAGAGATCCGCATCTTTGATGGGGTGGGTGTAGAGAAGTTTGCTGAACATGCATTTAACTTTGCGGATCAGTTAATCAGAAATGCATCTAATAATCGTTGTTATTGTGTTAAAGTTGAATGTGCAGAACATGGTGCTAACTCAGCTATTTACGAAGGCTAAAGATTTGTGAAGTATTTAAAGGAGTGATATGCCAAGTAATGTAATGAAGGGTGTTAATAGTAGAGATGCCATAATTAGGGAACAATTGGTGCCCTTTATTAATCGTAGTAGTAGCGAATATCCTGTAGAAGTCGGCTCCTCATTTTTTGCTCCTGTAAAAGTTGAAGATCAAAAAGACATATCATTAAATGTTGCAAAAGAACATGCCAAACAAGAATATGATAGAATCATGCAAATGGTTGAGATACTACAAGAACAAGCAAAACAATTGGTAAGTAGACTTGATGCCACAGATTTAGTGCATGGAACAATGTTTTCTTTTAATCCTGTTTATGGGAAAGAATACCACATATATTTAAATACATATCTCGATAAAAATCAAATGAGTTTGATTGGTCCAAAAAATTGGAGCGGAAATATACCTGAGCATTTGACTTTTGTTGCATCCGTAATTAAAAAAGGAGATTCAACTTGGGAGTACGTGGATGAAGATAGCGTTAGTAACTGATACTCATTTCGGTGCAAGATCAGATTCGCAACAATTTGATACTTATTTTAAAAAATTTTATGATGAAATATTTTTTCCCGAATTAGATAAAAGAGAAATTACTCAGATCATACATCTAGGCGATTGCTTTGATCGTAGAAAATATATCAATTTTAATTCATTAAGCAATTGTAAAAAATATTTCTTTGAACAAGTAGAATCTCGTGGTATAGATATGGACATGATTATCGGCAATCATGATACATTCTATAAAAATACTAATGATGTAAATTCCCCTAGTTTATTATTGGGAGAATATCCAAATATCAGAACATACGATAAAGCACAAGTAGTAAACTATGATGGTTTAAAGATACTGTTAATGCCATGGATATGTACAGATAATTATGAACATACCACAAAAATGATTGAGGGTAAAGTAGCAACTGTTTGCTTTGGTCATTTAGAGCTTGCTGGTTTTATAATGTATAAAGGGCAGGATGCGCATCTAGGACACGACGGATTTGATCCTGCGCTGTTTAAAGATTTTAAACTAGTATGTTCAGGACATTTTCACCATAAGCATGGTCGAGGTAATGTGCAGTATCTAGGCAATCCATATCAATTATTCTGGAATGACTTTGAGGATGACCGTGGATTTCATATCTTTGATACTAAGACATTGGACCTAGAATTTATTAAAAATACAAATACTATTTTTGAGAAATATTACTATGATGACGAAAAAGAAGATCCGTTGTCTATCGACATCACAAAATTTAATTCTAAGCTAATCAAAATTATTGTTGTTAATAAAAAAGACTTCTATAAGTTTGATAAATTTGTAGAAGCAATCTATAAGGAAAATCCAATTGAATTAAAAATTATTGAGGATTTTTCTGAGTTTGAATCTGAAGCAATAGATGAAAATATTGATTTAGAAGATACTATGACATTATTGTCCAATTATGTGGATAGTATTGAAACAGATGCAGATAAAGAAAGACTAAAGGGAATTTTAAAAACACTTTATGTTGAGGCACAACACTATGAGGAAGTATGATAAGATTTAGTAAAGTTAAATGGAAAAATTTCTTATCCACGGGCGCACAATTCACAGAAGTAAAATTAGATAAAGCAACTACGACACTTGTAGTGGGCGAAAATGGTGCCGGCAAAAGTACTATTCTTGACGCTATTTGTTTCTGCTTATTTAATAAACCATTTAGAAGTATCAATAAACCCCAGTTGATGAACAGTATTAATGGTAAAAATTTACAGGTAGAATTAGAATTTTCTATTGGCTCAAAGGATTATAGAATTGTTCGAGGTATTAAACCTGGAATATTTGAGATATATGTTAACGGAACCTTATTGAATCAGGACGCTGCATCTAAGGACTATCAAAAATATCTTGAAGACGCTATTCTAAAATTAAATTATAAATCTTTTACTCAAATTGTTATTTTAGGTAGTGCATCATTTACTCCTTTTATGCAATTGCCGTTGGGACATAGAAGAGAAATTATTGAAGATATTTTAGATATTCAAATTTTTACTGTGATGAATTCTGTTCTTAAAGATAAGAACATTGAAATTAAAACTAAAATAACAGACATAGATACTAAGATTGAACTTGGTAAAAACAAAGTTAAATTGCAACAGCAATATATTGGCACATTAGAAAATGATAAACAAAGGAAAGTAGATGATGTACAAAAGCGAATACTTGAATCGAATCAGGAAGTATCACAGCTTACATCCTTGGTCGATGCAGAAAGGGGAGCGAAGGGAAATCTCGAATCCTCGATACAAGACTCTTCTGAGAAACGTGACAGATATACGGAAATGGGAACTTTGCTTAGAAAACTTACCGAACGAATTAAGGTACAGGAAAGTAGCATACAATTTTACCACGAACATGACCTTTGCCCGACATGTAGCCAAGATTTGGTACCTGATCTCAAACACAGCGCAATCGCACTTCACACACATAAACTCGAAGAAGTACAAACAGCAATACAAACCCTTACCGAGCAACTTAACGATACTGAAACTAGACTTAATGAGATTGCTGAGATCGAAACAAAAATCTCTGAACATCAGGGCAATATCATACAACTCAATTCCAGAATTATTGCCTCACAAAGCTATATTCAAAAATTACAAGACGAATTGGCAGGAGACACTGGAGATACGACAAACCTGGAAGATGAAAAGAGGAAGCTCAAAATTTTGGCAAAGGAAGTTGTCTCGCATGCAGATGATAAAACGAAGCTTAATGAAGATAAACATTACCTCGATATCGCATCCATACTTCTCAAGGACACCGGTATTAAGACTAAGATCATCCGTCAGTATTTGCCCGTAATTAATAAACTTGTAAACAAATATTTACAGGCAATGGATTTCTTTTGTCATTTTGAATTAGATGAAACTTTTAGTGAATCTATTAAATCAAGACATAGAGATGAATTCTCATACGCTTCATTTAGTGAAGGTGAAAAACAACGTATTGATTTAGCATTATTATTTACATGGAGAACAATCGCCAAAATGAAGAATTGTGCTAGCACAAACCTTCTATTACTTGATGAGGTTTTTGACTCTTCTTTAGATGCTAACGGCACAGACTACGTAATGAACCTAATAAATACTTTAGGAGAGGAGACTAATGTTTTTGTCATTAGTCACAAAGGAGATCTTCTTTTTGATAAATTTAGAAGTGTTATAAAATTTGAGAAGTACCAAAACTTTTCTAGAATACAAGGATTATAAAATGGCAAATGAATGGCAACTACATACACATCAAATCAACGCATATTGTTACTATCAAAATATCTTTGATGATGATATGATCAAAAGTATTATAGAGTTAGGTGACTCTTTAGAAATTGGGGATGCCCAAGTAGGTGGTACATTTGACAAAGCTGGCGGTGCAAATCCTGAAATACGAAAGACAAAGATTTCGTGGATTCCTACTACTGCAGAAAATGCTTGGTTGTTTAGAAAATTAACAGACGTAGTATTATCAGCAAACAGTCAATGGTTTGGATTTGATCTTAACCATATAGAAAATTTACAGTTCTCAGTATATAATGAGGGTGACTTCTATGATGCTCACGTTGACCATCACTTTCAGGGTGCAGGACAATATCCTAGAAAATTAAGTTTTACCATGCAATTGACTGATCCTGCCGAATACGAAGGTGGTCAAACATATCTAATCACATCTCAAGAACCCTTTCCAATTGCTAAAGAAAAGGGAGCAATTACGTTTTTTCCATCATATACATTACACGAAGTTAAGCCTGTAACTAAAGGAACAAGAAAAGCTTTGGTAGGTTGGATTCACGGGCCCAAGTGGAAATAATATGGCAACCAAAATACCTTTAGAGTATTTAGACTTAAGTAATGATTTTGGATTTACAGCAGTCCATGAAAATGATGTATTAGATCCATTCATTACTGAAGTTAAATCTGGTGCAGATGCAGAAATAAAACAAAAGTTGGCTTCAGTTGAAAAAATGATTTTACCGCTTTTGGTCAACTTGATGAAAAATCCTGAGAAAGATTACATACACTGGCCAAATAGAGTTCCTCTTATAGAGAAACAAATAGAAAAGATTTTGGCAATCACCCGTAGTTAGTGGCTTACTGGGGGCTTGACTTCTATCCTAAAAGGTGTTATAATAATGAAAACCGAAGGAGAAGTGTATGCTAGCACAGTCGAAATCTATACTCGCAAAATTACTTGCAACTGAGAACATTACAGTCGAGCATCGCAAAACTGTAACTGCTTACTTTGATACTAAGAACAGAGTCATGGTTCTTCCCATGTGGAAAGAAATGTCTTCTGAACTATATGACCTCCTACTGGGTCACGAAACAGGCCACGCATTATATACACCGAATGACGGCTGGCACAACAATCTAAAAGACAAAACTAAACCGGGCTTCAAGACATATTTGAATGTCATTGAAGATGTTCGTATTGAAAAGAAAATCCAAGAAAAATTCCCTGGTCTAAAGACTAGCTTTAAAAAGGGTTACTCTGATTTAATGGATAAAGATTTCTTTGGTGTGTATGCCGAAGATTTGGATATCGCTGGACTTCCCTTAATTGATAGGATTAATCTTCACTATAAGGTTGGTTCATATCTTAACATCCAATTCTCGAAAGAGGAACAATACTATATTGATTTGCTCGATAATATGAAGACATGGGAAGATGTTGAAACTATTGCTCATAAACTTTATGCTAACGGCAAAAAAGAATTACGAGAACAACTTGAAAACCTATGGGCCGATCTGGATGGTGAAGATTCCGAAGATGATGATATTGAGTATGATTATGATGAAATGGAAGACGATGATATTGGGAACAGGCAAAAACGCCAGCGGGGTTGGGGCGGTTCTAAATCGTCGGCCGATGACGAAGATCCTGAATCAATGACAGATCGCCACTTTAGACAACGGGAACAATCTTTGGTAGATGATAGTCTTAAACCATATCATTATGCAAATTGCCCAACAGTAAATTTAAGGCATATTATTGTTCCGTACAAGAACATCAAACCGCATTACAATAATTTTTCTTATCCTATAAATATGGGTGAGAAACAAGCATTACAATTAATAGAAGAGGGCAAGAATAAAGCATTTGCTCGTTTTAATGAAACAAATAAGAAATATATTTCTTATCTAATCAAAGAATTTGAAATGCGTCGAAATGCTAGACAGTTTGCTCGCGCATCCGTTTCAAAAACTGGCGAATTGGATTTGAAGAAAATACATCAGTATAAAACTAATGACGACTTATTTAAACGCATAGCAGTTGTGCCAAAAGGCAAGTCCCATGGTTTAGTTATGTTTGTGGATTATTCTGGATCTATGTATGATAACATTCGTGCAACAATTGAACAAACTTTAATTCTTGCAACATTCTGTAAAAAAGTAAATATTCCATTCCGCGTATATGCATTTACAGATTCTTCTAATACACCTGAACGTATTGCACAAGAGCTAGGATATGACTTGGCCACATACGAGCAAGAACGAAGAGTTACTCGAGAAAAATACTTTAAGTTCTCAAATAATATAGGTGAGCTTGACTTTAACGACTGTTCCTTTTTTAGATTACGTGAATATTTATCTAGCGAAATGTCTAGTGTGGAATTCAAAGAAGCATCTAAATATTGGTTACTCGTAGGTGAGATGTATGACCGTCGGAATTGGAGAATTAATTCATATCAAACGGCAAATATTATTTCTCATGACTTTAGAAATTCCGATTTTGAAGATTTAGGTGGTACCCCCTTAAATGAAGCAGTAGTTGCAAGTATGGAAATTGTCAAGGAGTTTAGAAAGAAGTATCGTTTAGATGTCGTGAATACAGTATTCCTAACAGATGGCGATTCGAATGAAACTCTAAGGGTGTTGCACGAGCCAGGTCAGAAGGCTTATTTGCCTAATAGTAGATATGGTGATAGCAACATCATTATTAGAGATACCAAGACAATGAATGAAGGTAGAGCAAGACCAAAAACAGATTTAACTATCGCATTGCTAGAATTGTTGAAAGCTAATACTGGAGTTAATGTAATTGGATTTTATATTAGTTCTGGTAATTATAAAAGACAAATCATGTCGAGACTCGATAAATCAGGTACTAACATGCCAGACTTTGATGAAAAATTAAAGACGGCTAAAAGGCAAAAATTCTTTATGATAAATGGTGCGGGATATGACGATTACTACATCATCCCGGGTGGAAAAGATTTGGATGCAAAAGATGAAGAAATGCAAGTGGATGAGAATGCCTCAAAGACTCAACTTAAGCACGCATTTATGATGATGCAAAAGAGTAAGGGTATCAACAGAGTTCTTTTGAGTAGATTTGTGGAAAAAATTGCTTGACACCTATTGGAAAAGGTGTTATAATTAATTATGAACATTGAACAGGAGTTATATTATGTCTAAATCTCATTTCTCAAACGAATCCCGACAAGAATTAGTTGTAAAACTAATTGCTAAGTACGGCACAAGTGTAACTAAGGAACAAATTGTTTCTTATTGCATTGAACACAGCTTACCTAATCCCCATTTTCTTGTCTCACGCCGAGACATTAAAAACGGAAAAATGTATATGCTAAATTTATATAATACAACTAGTGAGACAGTTACTGTGAACGAAGAAGAAATGGCTCCCGCATTACAGGCGCAAGTACTTCCATTCAAACAAAAGCGAATGACTACAGAAATTGATAGTGTAGTTCCCGATAAAGATGATACCTATGTTCCGTTTGGATTCTTCAAGCAATTGGAAATGATTGTAAAATCTAAAACATTCTATCCTGTTTTTATTACTGGTCTTTCAGGCAATGGAAAGACTACTATGGTAGAACAAGTTGCTGCTAAGTTAAAACGAGATTGTATTCGTGTTAATGTTTCTGTGGAAACAGATGAAGAGGATTTGATAGGTGGCAATACATTGCAGGATGGTAATGTAATTTATCGTGAAGGTCCTGTTCTAACAGCAATGCGTCGGGGCGCTATTCTTTTGATTGATGAAATTGATCGTGGATCTAATAAATTGATGTGTCTACAAAGCGTGTTGGAAGGTAAAGCATACTTCAATAAAAAGACAGGTGAGGTTATTCGTCCAGCACAAGGTTTTAATGTTATTGCTACAGCAAACACTAAAGGTCGAGGTACAGAAGACGGTCGTTTTATTGCAGCTCAGATTTTAGATGAGGCATTTCTTGAGCGTTTCCCTATTACTGTTGAACAAGAATATCCTAGTACAACTGTTGAGAAAAAGATTGTCAATAATAAAATGGAATTCTATGGTAAAGTGGATGCGGAATTTGCTGATAAGTTAATTAATTGGGCAGACATTATCCGCAAGACTTTTAAAGAAGGTGGTGTAGATGAAATTATCAGTACACGCCGTTTGGTAAATATTGTGCAAGCATATTCAATATTTGAAAATCGGACTGAGGCAATTAATTATTGTATTAATCGATTTGATGATGACACAAAGACAGCATTTATGGATCTTTGGGCTAAAATGAATGCGCCGGTATCAGAAGCTTCTTCACCGGAGCCAACAGAAATAGATGACGAAATCGCATTTTAAGATTTTTTAATTTCTAATAAAAAGGGCACCTTGGTGCCCTACACCTATCTTTAACTATATAAATATTTTTATAAATTATTTTAAGGCTATACTATGGACAACAAAGTTGCGTTGATTACAGGCATAACTGGGCAAGACGGTTCTTATCTTGCAGAATTATTATTATCTAAGGGCTACGAAGTACATGGTATTATCCGTCGTAGCTCTTCAATGAACACAGGTCGCATCGACCACATCTACAATAATCCAAAATTACATCTTCACTATGGTGACGTAACAGATTCCTTATCCATTATGAATGTCTTGAAGAAACACAATCCTTCGGAAATTTATAATCTAGCTGCACAAAGTCATGTTAAGGTTTCATTTGAAACTCCTGAATATACTGCAACTGTTGATGCGTTAGGTACCCTTAAAATATTAGAATCAGTTAGAATTTTAAATATGGATAGGACTTGTAAAATATATCAAGCATCTACCTCAGAAATGTTTGGATTAGTTCAGGAAACTCCACAAAAAGAAACAACTCCGTTTTATCCTAGATCGCCATATGGTGTAGCAAAATTATATGCATACTGGATCACAAAGAATTATCGTGAATCATATGATATGTTTTGTTGTTCTGGTATTTTATTTAATCACGAATCTCCTCGCCGTGGATTTAATTTTGTCACAAAGAAGGTTGTAGATGGTTTAGAAGCAATTAGTGCAGGTCGCCAAGAGTGTTTGTATATGGGCAATCTGAATGCTTTACGAGATTGGGGGCATGCTAAGGATTATGTTAAGGCAATGTGGTTAATGTTACAACAGGATAAACCAGAAGACTTTGTCATTGCTACAGGTAAACAATATTCGGTTAAGGACTTTATTGAGAAATGTGCCCCATATTTCTATCTAAAAATTCGTTGGGAAGGCGAAGGATTAAATGAAGTAGGCATTAATGTTAATACGGGTAAAGTTATAATTAGAGTTGATCCTAAATATTTTAGACCAGCTGAAGTTGAGACTTTGCTCGGTGATCCCTCAAAAGCTAAGAGCGTTTTAGGTTGGGAGCCAGAATATACTTTCGATGCTCTGGTAGAGGATATGTGTATTAATTTTGGTTAAGGATTTTATGGAAAAAAATAGTAAAATTTATGTAGCAGGCCATAAAGGATTAGTTGGATCTGCGATTGTTAGAAAATTAAAAGAAGAAGGTTATACAAATCTAATTCTTAGGACAAAGGCAGAATTAGATCTTCGAGATCAAAGGGCTGTCAAGAATTTTTTTAGTATAGAGTTACCTGAGTATGTAATTTTAAGTGCTGCTAAAGTTGGTGGCATTAGTTGGAATTCAACTAACCCCGCAGAATTCATATATGATAATTTAATTATTCAAACAAATGTTATAGATGCGGCATATAGAAGTGGCGCTAAAAAATTATTGTTTTTAGGTTCTGCTTGTATCTATCCAAAAATTACTCCTCAACCTATCAAAGAAGAATATCTTCTTACAGCTTCTCTTGAGCCATCGAATGAGGGATATGCTCTTGCTAAAATTGCTGGCTTAAGAATGTGCGAATACTACAGACGTCAGTATGGGTTTAATGCTATTAGTTGTATGCCCGCGAATCTATATGGTGTTAATGATAATTTTATTCCAGAACATGGGCACGTTATTCCTGGCATTATTACTAAGATGCATAATGCGATAAAGAATGGTGAGGATAGTATTGAATGTTGGGGTGACGGAACTCCAACGCGAGAGTTTTTATATGTAGATGATTTGGCAGATGCTTGCTTTTGGTTAATGCAAAATTATAATGAAAAAGAATTTGTTAATATCGGAAGTGATGAAGAATTAACTATCAAAGAACTTGTAACCAAATTAACAAAAGCTTTTGGATTTACAGGCAAGGTTGTTTGGAATAAGGATAAACCCAACGGACAACCAAGACGCAAACTAGATAACACTAAATTAAAAAAATTGGGATGGAAATCTAAAACAAGTTTTGACGACGGGTTAAAACTTACTATTGATTGGTATAAAAAAGATCGAGGAATGATATGAGCACACTAGGCAATTTTATGGTAATGGATTCTGCATATGGTAAATTTATTTTGCCTAGAAATTGCACACCCGGTCACCCAACACCTAATCCGGCATCTGTAATGCTGATGACAGGCAAAACACACATAGAGCAAGAATTAAATAATATCTTCGCAATCATAAACACTTTGCCCGAAAATGCTATTATTGTGGACGGCGGAGCTAATATGGGATTCTTTACTATTCCTGTGGCACAAATGGTAAAGGCAAAAAATAGCAAAGTTGTTTCTTTTGAACCACAGAAACAATTATTCTATGCGTTGGGCGGAACCATTGCGTTAAATGAATTACCAAATGTCTTTTTATATAATTTAGGAATAGGTAGTGAACAAACTACTGCTGAAGTATCTCCTGTAGACTATAGTTTAAATACTGATTATGGTATGGTTACTATTAAAGCAACAGACTCAGCTGGGTCGTTAGATTATAGTTCTGTAGATGTTATTCCTTTAGACTATATGGAACTTCCTAGATTAGACTTTTTAAAATTAGACATTGAAGGTTTTGAATGTGAAGCATTACGTGGAGCAATTAATACTATAGAAGCACATAGGCCATGGATTTGGATTGAGTATAATATGGCAGGCGAGGATAATATTAAAAAAGAATTGTCTAGTCTAACGGATTATGAATATCACATTGTGGATTGGCAAAATATGCTTTGTGCGCCTTCAGAAAAAATTAAAGCATCGGGTATCTTAGGTAACCGATGAACTCTTTAGTATTACACACTCATACTGGGTTAGGTGACCATATCATTACTAATGGCATGGTTCATTCGTTTACCGAAGACTATGACAAAGTTTATGTGCCTCATATAAAGATGTTTAGTGAATCTATAAATGCTCTATATAAAGGATTTGATAAAGTAGAACCTGTTTCATTGCCAGATATAGACATCAATCTTAATGGTAGGCATCTAATACAAAAGATAGTGGATGATACTAAATCTGAGTATATAGGTGTCGGTGATCCTTTATTATACTATCCAGGAAGAATAGTAATGAATTCTAAGGGTGAGTTAGAGATGAGAAACATTGCTACAAACTTTGATCGTCAATTCTATGAATTGGCTGGCATGCATTTCTCTATTAGATATACTCATGCTAAAATTCCCGAATCCACAGAAAGATCCTTAGAAATTTATAAGCAATTAACTAATGAAGAAGATTTTATTCTAGTACATGATAATAGTAGTATTAGTTCTCAGTTACCGTTAGCTTTAGATCAAGTATCTAAACACAAAAATCTTAAAGTAGTTAAAATACAAATGGGTGTAACTAATAATGTTTTTGATTTTGTCGACTTAATAAAGCGAGCAAAAGAGATACACGCAGTAGGAAGTTTTTTCCAATGCATTGTAGATAGTATGGTTGATCAAACATCTGCAGATCTATTCTTTCATAATATTATGATAAAACATGATGCACAAATAAATTGTGAATGGAATGATAGACGATGGATACAAATTGAGTATAGAAATAAGTATTGAGGAAATTAAATGAGTAAAAAAATAAAATTAGGTTTTGCTGACACGCACGAGCATATATCACAATTCTTCCATAGTCTATTGGCAAATAGATTTGATGTGGAAATAGATAATGAAAATCCTGATTATTTGATCTTCGGTGATAGTAATTTTGGAACAAATAATAAAAAATTTAGTAAATCGGATTGTGTTAAGATTTTCTATACAGGTGAGAATCAAAGACCAGACAATTATGACTGTCATTATGCAATTACTTTTGATCATAACTATAGTAATTGGCATTTCCGCTTACCCTTGTTCGTAGTTTATATGTGGGCATTAGATGCTATTCACAACACTGGGCATAAGTATTATCACATTCTCGGCGAGCATAATCCAATTCTAAAAACAGATTTTTGTTCTTTTGTTGTTAGCAATCCAGGTTGCGAAGAGCGTAATGAATTTTTTAAAGAATTGAATAAGATAAAGAAGGTAGATAGCGGCGGAGGCTTATACAATAATATAGGTAGCAAACTAGACGGGGAACTTGCTAAGATTAATTTCTTGACCAAGCGTAAATTTAATATATGTTTTGAGTCTGGTTCTTATCCCGGTTATGCCACAGAAAAAATTCTCCATGCTTTTTATGCTAGAACTATTCCTATCTATTGGGGCAGCCCTACAATAGCATCAGACTTTAATATTCAATCTTTTATTAATGTACATGATTTTAGTAATCATGAAGAAGTAATTGATTTTGTTATGAGATTAGATTCAGATGAGGATCTATATAACAGAGTAATATCAGCGCCTCCTTTAGCAGCAGGCATCCCTAGAGATTATATGATCTTGAACAATTTTTTAAATTGGTTTGAGTCTGTAGTTTATAACAAACAAGACATGAGAGAATAATGAAAATACTTACATTTATATTTAATTGGCGCGGACAATACGACAAAACAATTAAAAAGATAGATCAACTCAGAGGGATGGGAGTTGAACCAATCGTAATTAATAGTGATGATGACCATAACGATCCTGATTGGCATAACATAGGCGAGGATAGTTATTTTACTGCTCAGTTTATGAAAGCTTTGGAAATCTTTAAGAAAGAAAACGGTGACGTATTATTTCATATTCAGGGTGATGCATCATACGATAATTGGAAACAATTATATGCTGATGCAGAAAAATATTTTGAAACTTATGAATGGGGAATCTATGCACCCAATGTGGATTATACTTGGTATAATTCTTCCAGAGTTGATCTACAATTTAATATAGATGAACCCAATCTTAAAATGGTAGCAGATACAGATTGTACTTGTTGGTTTATCCACAAAGACATTATTAATATGGCAGATGAAAAAGGAATTGATTTCTCTCCGTATAAGATGGGTTGGAGTTTTGATATAATTTATTCTGCTCTTAGCTTTTTAAGTCAAAGACCAGTTCTCCGAGATTATTCACATACTATTGACCATCCGCCAGGAACCAATTATAATAAGGATCAAGGTGAAAGAGAGATGGCAGAATTGTATGAGTCCTTAGAAGAAGACGTCAAGGAAGCATTCTATTTCATTAAAACAGACATTACTAATCTATCAAAATACTATGAAGATCAGCTATCAACAAACGAATGATATAATTAGGGATACCTTAATTAAAGGTGATCCTGCATCTATTCTTCGTATTGACAATACAGCCAAGTATATTATAGAATGTATCTTAAGTAATAAACAACCTTCTTCTGAATTTTGTAATGATTCCACGGTAGTTCAAGCAGGAGTATTTCCTACAAGTGTAGAATATCTATTGGATAGCATTTATCCTGCAACTATTGACTTAATGAAACAATCTGATTTATTGGGATTTGTTGATGTAGAAAATTCTATGCACAACGATCCTAGTAAACAATTCATATATGATACCTTTGCAGGCAGACCAATTTATTCTGGGCATTCTATACTTGTTATGGATCCGGGGGCAATTCTAGGTCATGCATCTCATGTGCCAGGTTGTATTGATCCTTGGACAAAATACCTCAAGGGTAAAAAAGTATTAGTAATATCCACGCACGCAGAAACAATTAAGTATCAATGGAATCGTATAAAACAAATATGGGGCAAGGATAAAGATATAATTGCACCTTTTGAACTAGCAGGTGTTATACGAAGTCCATTTCATCCTATGATGGATGATAGACAATATCCCGGTTGTAATAGTTGGTCGGATACTGTCGGTTATATTATGGAAGAAATGTCTAAATATGACTATGATGTTTTACTTTCTGGCGCAACAACATCGTCTCCTTTTTATGTAGACTATGCTAAACAACAAGGTAAAATAGGTATTCAAACGGGTGGAGCTATACAAATATTCTTTGGTATACTAGGATATAGATGGACAAAGGTTGATGGTTACAAAGGTTGGTATAATATGTACAATGACCATTGGATGTATCCTATGCCCATAGATAGTGCGCAGAAGCGCGAGGATTATAAATTTTTAGAAACTAATTTTGCATACTGGTAATATGAATAAACAAGATATCATTAATGGTGTAGCTGCTTATTTTCAGAATAAGGCAGCAAATAAGACATGGACTGCGGGTAAAGATTTCGTAAATTACGCAGGCCCCTATTTTGACGAACACGAGTATTTGTCTGTCATAGATACTTTACTCGATGGTTGGTTAGTTATGGGGGACAAGTCATTAAAGTTTGAGAAGGAATTCCCTAAACAGTTTGGTAAAGAACGCGGTATCTTAACAAACTCAGGATCAAGTTCCAATCTACTTATGATGGCTACATTGACTTCTAAAAGAGGTTATAATTTACCTAAAGGTACTAAAGTATTAATGCCAATCGCAGGATTTCCTACAACGCTAAACCCTACATTACAACTAGGGTTTGAACCTGTATTTTTAGACATTGAATTAGACACACTTAATCTAGATTTAACCAAAGCAGAAGAATTAATTAAGCAACATAATATTAAGGTAATTACATTTGCTCACGTATTAGGCAATCCTCCTAATATGAGATGGGTTATGGAATTAGTTAATAAGTATGATTTAATCTTATTGGAAGATTGTTGTGATGCTTTAGGTAGTACTTATGACGGCAAGCCATTAGGATCATTTGGTGAAATGGCATCTTGTTCTTTTTATCCTGCACATCATATGACTATGGGTGAGGGCGGATTTGTAGCATGTAAAACTTATGAGACAGAAGTTATTGCTAGATCATTTAGAGAATGGGGCAGAGGTTGTTATTGTGTAGGTCCTGAAGCCAACAAACTAAAGTGTGGTACTTGCGGTAAACGATTCCAAGAATGGATTCCTACAATGCCGGGTGAAATATTTGACCACAAGTATGTGTATGATGAAATTGGTTATAATTTAAAACCAATTGAAATGCAGGGAGCAATGGGATTAGTTCAACTAGAAAAATTAGATCAGATTCATTTCCTACGCAGACGTAACTATAAATTGTTATTTGATATCTATAGTAAGTATGAAGAGTATTTCCATTTGCCTAGACCACAAGAACATTCTGATCCCAGTTGGTTTGCATTCCCCTTAACTATTCGTAAAGGTTCTCCTTTTACACGAAGTGATATTGTGGAATACTTAGAAGAGAAACTTATTCAGACAAGGCCATATTTTGCTGGTAATATTATGCTACAACCTGCGTATTCTCATATTATGGATCCTGCAGATGCTAAAGCAAATTTCCCTATTGCAACAATGGTTATGACAAACACATTCTTCCATGGAACAAGTCCAGTTATTACACCCGAACAAATTGAATATATTGGTGAAGTTGTAGATGGATTTATGGGTTTATTTACTTAGGAAAAATATGAGAGTATGCGATTGGATTGCTAATTACTTATACCAGCAAGGTATTACTAAAGTCCATGGGTTAATGGGCGGGGGTGCTAGCGGATTAAACGATGGTTTTATTAAGCACGGTAAGATAGGTTATATCTGTTATCATCATGAACAAGGTGCCGGTCATGCTGCTATTGGTGAGAGTAAATTTACAGGTGAACTCTCAGTAGTCAATCCTACAACAGGATGTGCGGGAACTAACTGTGCTACATCTGTATTAAATGCCTGGCAAGATGGTGTCCCTGTTTTATTTTTATCAGGCAATGTTAGATTAAATACTTGTAGTAGTTGGATCAATATGCAAAAGGGTATTAGTCTTAGAAAATATGGTGTCCAAGAACACGATATTGTTAGTACATATGCCGGGATGACTAAATATAGTAAGTTTATTACTAGCCCCGAAGATGTAGCATATCAATTAAGTTATGCTATACACCTAGCTAAAGAAGGTCGTCGAGGTCCTGTTTGGATAGATATTCCGGGAGATGTACAAACAGCACAAATGCCAGAGGATTATACTTTATATGTAGACCCAGCCCCATCCTATACGAGAAATAATTTATCTAGAATAAAGACTATACTAGATACAGCACAAAGACCAGTTGTCTTGGCAGGTTACGGTATCAGACAAAGTAACACAGTTAAAGAATTTGTAAATTTTATTGAAACATATGATTTACCTTTTGTTAGTACATATGGTGCAAGAGATTACTTTCCTGGGTCACATCCTTTGAATATTGGTGCGGTAGGTATTAAGGGTAGCAGAGCAGGGAATTTTGCTATGCAGAATGCGGATTGTTTATTAGTATTGGGTAGTAGTTTAAATTCTAGTGTTGTTGGATATGACCCAACCCAGTTTAGCCCTGAGAGTTATAAAATACTAATTGACATAGATGATAATGAACTAAAGAAAGATGTACTATTTATCAATGAAAAGATTTGTATGTCGCTATCTGACTTTTTTAAGGAAATGATATGAAGCATCAACATTGGATAGATAAATGTAACCATTGGAAAAATATTTGGCCGGTAATGCAACCCGAGTGGGAAGCAACTAATGAAAATAACGCATTAAATTTATACGCAGTATTAGATGCTATTAATAAACACAGTAGACCCGAAGACATTTTAATGGGGGATGCTGGTAGTATTAGTTATGCTGGTCCTGTTGCATTAAATGTTAAACAGGGACAACGATTTATATCGAGCCCAGCACAAGCAGATATGGGCTGGGCATTACCGGCGGCAATCGGTGTAAGCATGGCTAGTAATCAACCTGTTGTATCTATTATGGGTGATGGTAGTTTTATGAGCAATCTTCAAGAACTGGCTGTGGTAAAACTCCATGATCTTAATATTAAGTTTATTATATTGAATAACAATGGCTACTTAAGTATTAAAAATACTCAATCTAAATACTTTGATGGGCGAGTATTCGGTACAAGTTCTGAATCAGGATTATGGTTTCCTGATTTTAGAAACATTGCTGCATCCTTTGGTATGAAATATGCTCCTATTAAAAATAAAACTAGTCTTGATAATTTACCTAGATTATTAGAAACAGTTGGTCCTATGATTATAGATTGTAAATGTTTAGAAGACCAGGAGATCTTACCAGCGCAAGCATTGAAGAATGGCAAGCAAGCTGGTCTGCATGATATGACTCCGTTCCTTTCAGATGAGGAATTAACCAAAGAAATGATAGTGAAAATAAAATGAAGAATATTCTTATTTTAGGTGCTGGAGGATTTATAGGTTCATACATAGCTCCTCGATTAGCAAAGAATAATGCAGTAATGTCTATCTCCAAACCGGGTATAGATGTAACTGACGCTGCCGCTGTAAGAAATGTATTAGAACTATCTCAACCCGATTTCGTTATAAATTGTCTTACTTTTGGTGGCAACGAAAATGTTAACAGTAATGATCCAAGTATAGTTGCTAAAAACTTAGCAATGTATTATAATTTCAAATCCAATTCTGATTTATTTGGAAGATACATTAATATAGGATCCGGTATTGAACAAGATTATTCCAATAACAGCGCATATGCTTTTTCTAAAAGAATGATTTCTAGGGATTTAGATCCCAGTAAATTTACCAATCTTAAATTGTTTGGATGTTTTGGTTCCGAAGAAAAGGAAAGTAGATTATTAAAAAAATTTTTAGCATCGGATGGTCCTTTCGTTTTAACTAATGATAGAAAATTTGATTATATCTACATTGGCGATTTTTATAAAATTATAGAATATGTTATAAACAACAACTATCATCACAGGCAAATAGATTGCGTGTATAAAAAGAAAAGAACATTGAGTGAATTTTTACAACTATTCTGCGATATAAATAATATAGATAAAGAAATAATAGTTGAATCCACAAGTGATAAACCATATATTGGCGATTCCACTATGCTAGATCTTTTATCAGATTTTGATCTATATGGTGTTATGTACGGAATGAAAGAATATATGAAATGAAAATACTTTATGTCACAGGATGTTTAGGATTTATAGGTTACCATGTAACCAAAAAATTCCTAGATGAAGGTCATTATGTTTATGGTATAGATAGTAAAACATACGCTAGTAATAGAGACTTTCTTTATGAATTACTAGAATATAAAAATTTTAAATTTGATGGTTGCGATATAAACAATATCGAACGATTAGTTGATTGTGATTACTTTATTAATACTGCCGCAGAAACTCATGTGGACAATAGTATTGTCAGCTCAGATGTTTTCCTGCGAAGTAACATCAACGGAGTTCATAAGATATTAGAACTCATCAAACAAAAACCAAAATCACGAAGACCGACACTGCTACACTTTAGTACAGATGAAGTGTATGGTGACTTAGTCTCAGGGTTTCATACTGAAACAGATTTATTAAAACCAAGCAATCCATATTCCGCAACTAAAGCTGCCGCAGATATGTTAGTTATTGCCTGGGCAAGAACATATGATATTCCTTACGTAATTGTTAGACCAACTAATAATTATGGCATAGGACAATATGTAGAAAAATTTATTCCACGAGCATGCAAGAATTTAACTTTAAATAGACCAATCGTTATGCACGATAACGGTGAACCTATTAGAACATGGCTTCATGTTTCAGATACGGCAAATGCAGTTTCTTTAATTGTTTCTCAAAATGTTACCAATGAGATTTATAATATCTCGGGTAACTATGAAGAAAAGAATATCGTTGTTGCAAGAAAAATTATAGATAATTATTTTGGCACCGGAACAGACTACGACAAGTATATGGATTTTTCGGAAAAGCGCCAGGGTCAAGATGTACGTTATGCTATAGATGATAGTAAGTTAAAAAGTATAGGTTGGTCATGCGAAGCAGATTTTGATACTTGTTTGGAAGAAGTTGTGGATTGGCACAAGTCAAATTTTGTATGGTAGACAAATACTTCACATTTAGTATTTGGGGCGATAATCCTAAATATCTTCAGGGCGCAATTAGAAATGCAGAACTTGCAGAAGAAATATTTCCTGAATGGAAATGCGTATTTTACTACGATGCAACCGTACCAAAAGAAACAATAGATAAACTATCTGCATTTAAAAATACAATAGTTAAAGAAGTAACAGATGATAGTTTTGGTGCATTCTGGAGATTTGAAATGATGTTCAATAATCCAGGTGTGATATTATCTAGGGACACAGATTCAAGATTAAGTTTAAGAGAAAAAGAACTTATTGACAACTGGCTCGAATCCGAATATAATTATATGGTTATTCGAGACCACGACGCACACTACGAATTTCCTATATTAGCAGGTATGTGGGGTAAGAAGAATATAATAATGGATAGTACACTTAAGGATGCTATGCAAGAATATATTTCCGTTAAACAATATTTGGTAGATCAATTTTATTTGAGAGATAAAGTTTGGCCAAACATAATGAACGATACTGCAATATATGGAGTTAAAGAAGTAGATTGGATGAGAGAGACATATGATTTTGAAAATAACAATTTCATAGGTCAAACATACACAGAAAACGATGAGCCTGTATACGATGGAAAAATTTAAAGAATTAGTATTACACCACCACTTAGGTTTAGGTGACCACATCATATGTAATGGTATGGTTTATGGACTTATAGAAAAATATGATGTAGAGCGATTATATCTTATGGTTAAAGATATTAATTTGCCTACAGTAAATAAACTATACGAAGACTCTGATATAGTAATTCCTGTATCTATTCCTTATGAGACATATGAAAAAGAACAACAATTTGTTGCCGAGTATCGTACAGATATACCGCACTTAGATATAATTTATACGGGTGGCGGATCTGAATTTTTCGATATTGAATTCTATGGTATGTCGGGTATTGAATTTCAGGATAGATGGGATAAATTTCAAATGCCGAAAGATGATTCTTCTAGTAAAGAATTCTTTAATAAGTTTATAAAAGATAAAGACTATTGCTTAGTACATTGTCAAGGTAGTCCTGGTTCTTACAATTTAGACATAACAACAGATTTGCCTATATACTATGTTGAATCAGGATTGACCGATACTATATTAGATTGGACAGACGTAATTAAAAACGCCAAAGAAATACATTGTATAGATAGTAGCATAATTCATCTAGCAGATAGTTTAGACTTAACTGCTGAGAAATTATACTATCATGATGTTGGTCGAGGCAGCCAATTTCATCTTATTAATGATTGGGTAAGGGTATGATAAACATTGTTATCCCTATGGCAGGACTGGGAACTAGATTTCAAAAAATCGGAATAGATAAACCGAAACCGTTAATTGTTGTTAATGGTAAAACTTTAATAGAACATTCTATAGATAGTTTTAATGTTAAGGGTAAGTTCATTTTTATTACTAGAGATTTTGATGATCCCGAGCATAATAAAGAATTGACAGATATCTTTGAATACAAAAATATAGACTATACAGAAATAAGAATAAGTAATACTACAGATGGTGCAGCAGATACAGTATTGTTTGCAAAGGATCTTATTGATAACGATAATCCATTGGTTGTTTATAATTGCGATCAAATAATTAAATGGGATCCTATGTCATTTTTATCTTGGGTCAAAGATAAAGACCCCGATGCTGCTCTTGTTTTATATAAGAGTAAAGATCCAAAAAATAGTTTTGCTGAAATAAAGTTAAATAGAATTTTTAAGGTTGTGGAGAAGGATCCTATTTCTGATAATGCCCTGATTGGATTCCATTATTGGAAAAGAGGGAAAGACTTTGTCACCAGCGCAAAAAAATTACTAGATACTTTTAGAATATCCGGAAGACCAGAATGCTATATTAGTGAGACATTCAATTATTTGCGTGACGCTAAAATTTTACCTTTTCATATAATTAATAATGCATATATTCCGTTAGGTACACCTGAAGATGTCGCAAAATATTTAGGCAAGGTTGGTGAATTTGATACTAATAAACCTAAGACATTATTCATAGATATAGATGGTACGGTATTAAAACATGAACATACTATAAGCGGTGTCTATAAGAATGCCCCTACAATATTACCGGGTGTAGTTGACAAAATTAATGAATGGGATAGCAAAGGTCATAAGATTATCTTTGTCACCGCAAGAAAAGAAAGCACACGCAAAATAACCGAAGAACAATTAACTTCTTTTGGGTTAGCTTGGGATCAGTTAGTAATGGGAGTGGGTGGCGGATCCAGATACATCATTAATGATAAAATGAATATTGATGATATGGATAGAGCAGTAGGTATAAGTGCAATTACAAACTCTGGATTTAATACTATAAATTGGACAGATTACGGATTATGAAAATACTAAACATAAAAGATATGCATGATGGTTGGTTTGTCGGAGGCTTTGAACCAACTGCATATCATACTAAAGATTTTGAAGTTAATTATAGAACACATCCTGCAGGTCAAAAATGGGATATGCATTATCACACCACAACCACAGAGATTAATTTATTAGTTAGTGGTAGAATGATAATGCAGGATAAGGAATTAAAAACTGGCGATATCTTTATAGTCGAACCCTGGGAAATTTCTGATCCTGTATTTTTGGAAGATACTACGGTTGTTTGTGTAAAGACGCCTAGCGGCAATGATAAAAAGGTAATACAACATGGCGAATGATCACTACATAGAAAGACTAAAAGGCTGGGCAAACTCGGGCAGAGAAAATATTGCTTCACCTAAAATATTACAGATTGCTGACTATATTGATTTTGATACAATAGAAACAGTATTGGATATAGGTAGTTGGCATTTAAAACAAAGTATTGAATTTGCTTATGCTTTTCCTACAGCAACAATTCATGCATTTGAACCTAGCCCTCAAAATTTAAGAGAATGTATTCAGATGAAGAGTAGCGTTCCAAAGGACGTACAAGATAGAATACAAATTTATAATGTAGCCTTGTCCAATAAAAATGGACCACTAACATTTTATGATATTGATACATCTCAGGGCGTAGGATATAATCCAGGTGCTGCTAGTAAGTATAAATTTATTGACGGTATGAATGGTACTTTCTTTAATCAGAATTGGATACAAAAAGAAATTATGGTGGAAGCACTTACCTTAGATCACTGGGCAATGACTAATGGTATCAAATCTGTTGATGCCTTATGGGTAGATGTGCAGGGTGGAGAACTAGATGTATTTAAGGGTGGTTCTCAAACACTAAAAAATGTAAAGGTTATTTTTACAGAAGTTGGGCTAAAGGAATATTACGAAGGCCAAAGTTTAAAACCTGAAATAGAAGAATTTTTATTTAAGCTTGGCTTTGAAGAACTGCCTGGAGGATTTGAAATTAATGGTTTCGAATATGAAGGCAACAACATCTATATTAGAAAATGAAATTAATTGCTCATAGAGGCCTATTCGATGGGCCAAATGTAAATTTAGAAAATAGACCAGAACAAATTAAAGTTGCTCTCAAGGAAGGCTTTGATTGTGAAATTGATCTATGGGTTGAGAATAGTGAATTGTGGTTAGGTCATGATAGGCCCGATTATCATATCAGAGAAGATTTTCTTAATCAGTTTGGTCTTTGGATACATGCCAAAAATTTATCAGCACTAAGATGGTTGACAAATACTCAACTTAATTATTTTTGGCATCAGAATGACGATTATGTTATTACTAGTCATAAATGGATATGGACATATCCCGGCAAAGATCTAACCACTCGTAGTGTATGTGTTATGCCTGAGTGGAAGAATCCTACCCTTGACGGAATAAAAGATTTAAACTGTTACGGAGTATGTAGCGATTTTGTAGGAAAACTAAAATGAGATCTGTAGTTATAAGAGGTAGTATTGCATTTGATAAGAGACCTAGTGTGTATATACAACAGGTCATTGATAGTATTCGTAGTTGGCATACTGGAGAACTTATCTTAAGTACATGGAATAGTCAACAACATGCTACACAAGGGTTAGTTGGTGTGGATAAAATTGTTTGTTCGGATGATCCAGGCGAAGGGCCTGTGCAACAGTTTCTTAGACAAGCACAAAGTTATTATGTAGGCGTATCTGTTAGTACAGGGTCTGAAGTAATGGTTACTAGAACAGACATATTACATTTTAGAGACCTATTCGAATTAAGAAATACTTATCCAAAAAAAACAAAAACAAACATTAGTGCATTTGATGAGAAATTACTAATAGGTAATATGATGACTATTAGGCCAGGGTCGGATATCGATATATCTACATATAGGGCAAACGATTGGTTTCAAGTTGGTACCAGAGAAGATATTTTAAAATGGGGTCGTGTATTTGAGGACATACCAAAATTAGATATAAATAGAATAACCGAGTTAAGAAATAATGGTTCTATTTGTACTGAGAATCTTTGGTTCAAAATGTTACTTAAAAGATATGTTAATCCTGAGTTGGATATAACAGAGTGGCCAGACGATTTAGCAATGCACGCACTAATTGACAATTTTGAGGTTATGAATACTATAACTACTGCAAGAGCTATAAATTTAAATTGGGCTTTTCAACCACAACGGCTCGGATGCTATTTAACTGAAGAACAATATTTACATGAGTATAATGCCTTATGCGAGTAGCAATTTTATTAACAGGATTTTCTAGAACATTTGAAAAAGTATTTTTTACTATAGAAGAACTTATACGCAAATATAATGCTGACGTGTATATAGCAACTTGGGATGTTAGTGACAATAGATTAACTAAAGAAATAATATCTTCTGAGGTAACAAGAGATATATTCAAGGATGTTCCTAATCTAATGTCATGTTCTATTTTTGACCTTGAGCATTACAATAAAAATAAAATACCTTTTATACAAAACGACAGATCGGATGACGTAATGGTTACTGATCCAAGAGCAATAGAACATGGAACATTTTGGGCTAACAGATGCCGAGACCAATGGTATCTTGTTAATGAGGGATTCAAATCTATTATTAGTGAATACGATATAATATTAAGAACCCGATTAGATATTGCTTATAAGAATATAGAATTATATAAAAGTGATGAACTCATTATACCTGCCGATATAGGTGGCTGGGATTTTTCAGATCATTTAGCATTTGGTAATCATACTGTAATGGAAAAGTATTGTACCTTTTATAAACATATGCAAGACATATACGACAAACACAATGTTGATCCAACGCACGCAGTAAACTTCCTTAAATTTTATATTTCAAATTATGGTACTCCTTCGGAACATAAAATAGATAATAACATAACATACAAAATAATATGAAAACTATAGACTTTCAAAATCTAATTCGAATAAATCAGGAACAATTAAAACCAGGGGAAACGCAATGGTTTATTCAACTAGGAGCAAATGACGGAATAATGTGTGAGGGGTATGGGTTACGATCTATTCTCCTAGAACAAAAACACAACGCTATACTAGTAGAACCATTGCCTGAAGTATTTGAGCGGTGTAAAGAAAATTATAAGGATGCAAATAGTACACTATACTTTGAAAATATTGCCGTTGTTCCGACAAAAACAAATGAGTATGAAAAGATTTACCATAACGAGGATCATGTCCGCGAACCGGGTGTACAAAGTAGTCTTGTTAGATATGAAGCTTCTGAAATTTTTGACCTTGTTAAAGTTGAAGAATTTAAGTATTTGGTTGAAAAATATAACTTAACTAAAATACATGGATTGTTTATAGATATTGAAGGATTAGAATATGATGTTCTTGATAACATTTTTAGGACTATAAACATACCAATATCTTTTATAAGATACGAATTTCCACACGTTAAGGATCCTGATGTATTAGACAATATGCTTATAGATCGTGGATTTAAAGTCTTTCAATGCAAACACGGTGCCGGAGACAAAGTTGCAATATCATATGAATTTATGGAAGTGGAATAACTATGATAAAAGATATTTTATTTTTAAATTACCATTGGGTACCTAATAGTACTTTTATTTTTAAATCATTAGAAAATACTGGGTACGACTGTGATTTTATAGGAGAGCCTGAACTAGAATCATTCGTTCCTAACTGTGAGTATAAAGTTGTAATTGCATATCTACATGACCCGCATCATTTACCTATAATTAGTAGATTGCTAGAAACTTCTTTAAAGAATAGTTTCTTTATTCAGCATGATGATACAGATTCGGAAGATGTTAGTAGATGGTTCTCGAGATCACCCGATTTAATTATGCATAGAGAATTGACAAGTAACACCAATAGACATTATAATTGTCCTATATATCCAATGCACTTTCCTATTCCATCGGTGAACGATTATTTAAATAGGGAAAGAGATGTGGATGTTTGTTTTATTGGAGCACCTACAAATCAAAGACGAAACTTTTTTGTAGATAAATTAGTTCAAATACAACCACAGTTAAATATCAATTGGGCAATAAAGTATTCGCATGAAAGAAATATTCCTAAAACTTTAGATATTTTAAATAGATCTAAGATTGTGGTAAATTATCCAGGTAACAGTTACGATAGCTGGAGAATTTGGGAAGCGGCAAGTGCAGGTGCAGCAATTTTACAACCTAAGTTACCTTTAGATAGTATATCAAAAGGACATATGTTCTTTGATGAATATGTAGAATACAATATGGATTGTTCTGATCTAAAAGATAAAATAGTGTGGCTTTTAGAAGAAGAACGATGGAGGGAGTGGGGAAGTAGAAGTTTAAATTCCTACGAAACATACCACACGCCCGAAGATTGTTTTGTACAATACTATAATAATATTATTAGACATGTGCCGTTACAAAGACTGGCACCTATTCCTGTAAATCCTTTTGAAATTTTTAAACCTAACCGAGTATGATTAAATTAATAATTTTTGATTTGGATGGAGTTCTAATTGATAGTAGAGAACTTCATTACGATGCATTGAATTCTGCTTTAAATAAAATTGATCCTAAGTATGTAATTACCAGAGAGGAACATCTAAGTAAGTATGATGGATTAAATACCACTGCCAAATTAGAATTACTACATTCAGAAAAAGGATTACCAAAAGCGGAATTTAATTCTGTATGGCAAAATAAACAATCTGCAACCATAGATGCATTTAAACATTTTACACATGACCAAAAATTAATATCCATATTCACAGAACTAAAGCAAATAGGATATAAAATAGTTGTTGCAAGTAATAGTATTAGAGAAACAGTAAAATTATCTTTATTAAAAATTGGTATATTGGAATACATAGATTACTATGTTAGTAATGAGGATGTTAAAAGACCGAAACCATTTCCGGAAATGTATTGGAAATGTATGACTGCCATGGGATATACTGCAAAAGAAACTTTAATAATTGAGGATAGTCATATCGGAAGGACAGGAGCAATTGCTAGCGGAGCACATTTATTACCTGTAGAAAATTGCGAAGATTTATCTATGGAGAAAATAAGAAAAGAATTAATGTTACTAAACGGATTAGCTAACAGTCCAAAGGTACCTTGGCGTGATAATAAATTGAATGTATTGATTCCAATGGCAGGTGCAGGATCAAGATTTGCCACTGCGGGATACACATTTCCTAAACCTTTAATTGAGGTTAATGGTAAACCAATGATTCAGGTTGTTGTTAATAATTTGAATATAGATGCCAATTATATCTTCATAGTACAAAAAGAACATTATGACAAATATAATTTAAAATATCTATTGAACTTAATAGCTCCAGACTGTAAAATAGTACAAGTCGAGGGAGTAACTGAAGGTGCGGCATGCACAACGCTATTGGCAAAAGAATTTATAGATAATGATAACCCATTGTTAATTGCTAATAGCGATCAATATATGGAATGGGATTCTAATTCATGTATGTATGCTTTTAGTGCAGATTCGATTGAAGGTGGCATTTTAACATTTGAAGCAAGTCATCCTAAATGGAGTTATGCCTCAATCGGCGAGGATGGATTTGTAAAAGAAGTTGCGGAGAAAAAAGTTATTAGTAATAACGCCACCGTCGGTGTTTATTATTGGAAACGAGGAAGCGACTATGTTAAGTATACTAGTCAAATGATAGAAAAGAATATTAGAACAAATAATGAGTTTTATGTTTGTCCGGTATACAATGAAGCAATTTTAGATGAAAAGAAGATTCGTGTAAAAGAGATTAAAAATATGTGGGGCATTGGTACTCCAGAAGATTTAAATTATTTCTTACAAAATTACAAGGTTTAATTATGAGTAAAAAGGTGACGGTAATCACTCCTACAACAGGATCTGATTACCTAAAACAAAATGCAGATTCTGTAGTAAAACAGACATATGAAAATGTGGAACATCTTATAGTAATAGATGGGCCTGAGTTTCAGGAAAAAGCGGTTAAACAATTAGATTTAGAAACTTCCGCGACGGTAGTTACCTTGCCCCACAATACGGGGCACAGCCAATATAATGGTCATAGAATATATGGTTCATTTCCTTATCTAGTTGATTCTGATTATGTGATGTTTCTCGACGAAGATAATTACATTGACCCTGCTCATATTGAAACATTAGTTAAAGTTTGTGAAACTAATGACTGGGCATTCTCATTAAGAAAAATTGTTGATAAAGATAGTAAGTATGTTTGTCTTGACGATTGTGAAAACTTAGGTAAATGGCATACGTGTTTAAGCGAACAAGAATTCTTTGTGGATGTGGGCGCATACTTTTTACCTACATCTATCGCAATACAAATATCTCCTTTATGGTATCGTAGGGCCAGGCATCCAGACGACCAACCCGAAGTAGATCGTATCATAATGCAAGTATTACGCGAACATGAGTTTACGTATGATACTAATGGAATATATTCATTGAATTATAGAGTTGGTAATAGAGAAGATTCGGTCAAGGCTGACTTCTTTTTATGGGGCAATAGTGTGATGGAAAAGAAATTTAAGGATGGATACCCATGGAGAAAGAAATAAACTACAAATATAATGAAGATCAACTTTTAAACGAGTTGAAAGAATATATCGACGCCACTTACGGCCAACATTATTCAATGAATAAATTTCAGGCAACTGAATTTATTATTGATAATGGACACGGTGTCGGATTTACCGCAGGGAACGTAATGAAATATGTTCAAAGATACGGAAAGAAAGCCGGAAGGAATAGACAAGACATACTAAAGGTGTTACACTATAGCATGATGTTATTATATGTACATGACATTGAAACCAAGGAGTTAAATAATGCAAATCAGTAAAGAAACAATTGATATCCTAAAGAATTTTGCTAGTATCAACAGCAACATTCTTATCCGAAAAGGTAAGGTATTATCCACAATCAGCACAGCAAAAAACATTTATGCGAGAGCAGAAGTTGCTGAAGACTTTCCAGAGGAAGTCGCAGTATACGATTTAAATTCTTTGTTAGCTTTGCTAACACTAATGGAAAATCAGACTGTAGAATTTGGTGAGAAAAGCTTAACCATGTCGAAGGACAACGGCAAGTTTGAATACTTCTATTCTGCACCAAACGTAATTGTAGCAGCACCTGCAAAGGAAATCGAAATAGATTCACACTATGAATTTAAATTGACAGCAGAAGATGTTAATATGATTATGAAGGCAGCTGCTATTACAGGTGCACCGACAATCACAATCTCCAGCAAAGGCGAGAATGTTACATTGACTATCGGTGATAAAAAGAATGATACCGCAAATACCTATAAGAAAATTATTGGTAAAAGCGAACATTCATTTGATTGCCACATGGCAGTTGAAAACTTTAAGATTGTTCCTGATGCATATAATGTTACAATCTCGAAAAAGAAAGCATTCCAATTTAAACACGCAACAAAGCCATTGGGTTATTTTATTGCAATGGAACCTGATTCGGTGGTATAATTATGAACACTTTTCAAACATCTAGAGAAGAATATGTTGCAGTTTTAATGAATGAAATTGAAACTCTTCGACGGTATTACAAACCCTCTGAAGAAGGCACGGGACATTTTAATACTGCAATTAACGTATTGGAACAACGTATTAAAGAAATTACTACTGTCCCAGATGCAACAGTTTGAGATTGACTATTTCTATCCCCTAACGGAACAAATTTTGTTAGGGTTAGATTTTAAACCCTGTTTAGATTACGAAGAAAATAAGAGAAAAGAATCACTTTACGTAGGTAATCGAATTGATTGTTGGGCTAATGGTACGAATGCATTTTATACTATTGGTAGTGCTGCTACTTCATCTTTTATTATTGATCTAGATCAAGCTCCAATAACTATTCGATCTAAGAACAGACCAAATATTATTAAAAGATTAATTTATTGGTCTTTGGGTATGAAGTGGAAAAAAAATTAATATTATGAGGTTATTATGGAATATCGTGAAAATGAATTTTTATGGGTTGAGAAATATCGCCCTCGCAAACTAGATGACTGCATCTTACCCGCAGATCAAAAGAACATCTTTCAAGAGATGTTGTCTAAGGGTGAGATTCAGAACATGCTATTATGTGGTGGTGCGGGCATGGGCAAGACCACAGTTGCTCGAGCATTATGCGAAGAATTAGAAACAGATTATCTTATTATTAACGGATCGGAAGAATCTGGTATTGATGTTCTTCGTACAAAGATTAAACAGTTTGCATCTACCGTATCATTCAGCGGTAAGCCAAAGGTTGTAATTTTAGATGAGGCGGACTATCTTAATCCTAACTCCACACAACCTGCATTAAGAGCATTTATAGAAGAGTTCTCATCTAATTGTAGATTTATTCTTACTTGTAACTTTAAGAATAGAATAATTCCTCCGCTTCATTCTCGTACTGCGGTTATTGAATTTAAATTACCTAAAGCAGATAAGCCTAAGATTGCGGCAGCATTCTTTAAGCGTGTTACTGAGATTATGTCTATCGAAAAAATTGAGGCAGATGGTAAAGTAATCGCAAAGGTAATTGAAAAGCATTTCCCTGATTACAGACGTGTCTTAAATGAATTGCAGAGATACTCAGCCTCGGGTAAAATTGACGAAGGTATCTTTGTTAATTTAGGCGAATCCAATATGCAGGAACTTGTCTCTTCTTTAAAAGATGGAGATTGGAAAAAGATGCGTACATGGGTTGTTAATAATATTGACAATGATTCTGGAACTATCTTTAGAAAGTTGTACGACACATTGACGGATCAAGTTAAACAAGTTCCACAGTTAATCTTATTACTTGCAGATTATCAGTATAAGGCAGCATTTTGTGCAGATCAAGAAATTAATCTTGTAGCATGTCTAACTGAGATTATGGCAGCGGTGGAATTTAAATGATTGAACTATTTAGACCAACTTTAGAATGGATAAGAGATGACTGGCGGACTAATTCTAATAGGTTTATGCTGGAGTGTCTTGCTTGGGGTATATCTATTGGGTGCTCTATCACAATGGCATTCACGGTTCCCAATCCTCCTTTGCTTATATTATATCCTATATGGATTTGTGGTTGTGCTATCTATTCTTGGGCTGCTTATACTAGGAAATCATTTGGAATGTTGGCTAACTACTTATTGTTAGTTGCAATAGATACCATAGGCTTATTAAGGATGGTACTATGAATTTGTTTGGAACACCTGTAGAAAAAATAGAGGAAGTTCCTTATAAGGCTCCTGCGATTTCGCCCTTTGATTTTATTAATGCAATCCATCACAGTAAGGAAAATTTAATAGTAGATGATTGGTCTGAGAAACAATATAACCCCTATATTATTAATAAGGGTTTATCCTATGGGCCAGATACAATAATCCCCGCCAATGAAATGAACTCTCGTCCCCATTTGGATAAGATCCTTCAATTTCACTTTCTTATAAATATTATTAGGCCTAAGAAGAGATTCAATAAATGGATCAAGGCTGAGAAAATCAATGATTTGGAAGTTATAAAAGAATACTATGGCTACAGCACAGAAAAAGCTAAGCAAGTACTCCCACTTCTAGATGATAAGATTATTGACGATATGAAAAGAAAAATAACAAAAGGTGGCAGGAATGAGTACTGAAATGATAAGTATAAACTATCCGGGGTATAAACCCTTGGAAGTAATACTAACAGAACCCGACGATTTTTTAAAGGTAAGAGAAACTCTAACACGAATCGGTGTGGCATCCAGAAAAGATAAAACACTATTTCAATCTTGCCATATACTACACAAACAAGGACATTATTTTATAGTTCATTTCAAAGAGCTCTTTGCCTTAGATGGGAAGACCGCTGATCTATCAGATAATGACTTACAGAGAAGAAACACGATTGCTAAGTTGCTAGTGGATTGGGGATTAATTAAAATTAACGACCCAGATTATTTTACTGATTATGCACCACTTTCACAAATCAAAGTGATTTCTCACAAAGAGAAAAATGAGTGGATGCTTGAAACAAAGTATAACATTGGTAAGAAAAAGTTATCATCTGGCAATAAATAATTATATCTCAGGGATGGGATAGGGTTGACGGATCCCAATAAAACCGTCACTAAACGCTACGCCTTCGGGGTAGCATTATTAACTCGCTTAATTAAGGAGCACACAATGACATATTTTTTAAATAACCTGCCTAAAGATTTTGATAGATTTTTTGTAGGGTTTGATGATCAATTCAATCGCCTATCAAAGATCCATGATGATCTAACAAAGGCAATCCCAAACTATCCTCCATACAATATCAAGAAAACAGGCGATAACACTTACGTTATCGAATTGGCTGTTGCTGGTTTTGCTAAACAGGATATTGAAATTGAATTAGCTGATGGCAAGATGATTGTCAAAGGTAATGTACATAATGAAGACGCTGATGACTCATTCTTATTTAAAGGAATTGCTAATCGCGCATTCACAAGAACTTTTGCTTTAGAAGACACCGTTGAAGTAAAAGATGCAGCTATAATGAATGGCATGCTAAAAGTTTTCTTGGAGCGTATTATTCCTGAACATAAGAAGCCAAAAAAAATTGAAGTAAAAGATTCTGAAGCTGAAGTAAAAACTAAGGCTAAAAGACAATTACTTTCAGAAGATCCTGAATCTAGGGTACTATAATCCATGGGGCTTCGGCCCCATTTAAAATAAAGGAAATAAAATGCTAGATCCAGTAAATCTAACTATAGACTCAATACAAAATGGCAAGAAACAGTTTATTGAAAAATACATAAAGAATCCAAATCTTAAAAAGTCTTGGACAAAATATGTAGATACACAAGGTGCATTTTTACATAGTGCACTAGAAACGCAATTAGAAGTGACGTCCGAATTGACTAAAACATTTATGGATACCAAATTAGAAAAGTTATATAATCCTTTTGGTATAGATTGGTTTCAGGCTGGTTGGGATGCCTACCAACAAAATAATAGGAAATAAAATGATTAAAATACTCAAACTTGTTACTGGTGAAGAAATCATCGGACAATTAAAATACTCAGAAACAAAGATTGAAGTAACACGCCCGTGTGCTGTTATGTTAATTTCATCTAAGTCTACGCCTGATCAACATTCCATGGCATTGATCCCATACGCAGGTTACGCTAAAGATCATACTATTACAATAGATGAAAGAGCAGTTATTTGGGAAGCGGAATTAGAAGATTCTGTTTACAATCAATACCAATCTATTTTCGGATCAGGTATTCAAATAGTTTCGGAGCAATCTGCAATGTCTCCGAATCATGCATCACTAAATATTGTACAGAATTAATTTCTTTTAGTTAATTTTATTCGTTCAGTTATAGTTGCAGGGCAAAAACTAGAATTATTATAGTAAGTTCTATTTACATGACTTTTATCCCCATCCCTGCATTTATAATCGCATACTAAAAGACCGCCTGAGGATTTTTTACTTGTAAGATCGCATGCAGTTTCCACAACTACATACGATCTTTCTTTAGATGTTACTGCCATTCTAAGATCAAAATCAAAATTTGAAACCAAAGGAGCAACTGCCGTAGAAACTGCAGCAATGCCCATAAGTGTTTTTTTACTAATCATAATTTAGTAACGAGTTGGATCAGTTACAAACCAAACTATTGTCAATGCTATTACTGCTGCCATTGTAGCAATAAGTACAGATCCGATCATAAATTTTACTGTATTTACTTTTTCAAGCCACACCCATAATTTTGATGCGCTTTTTATTGGCATGATGCCCTTCTTTAAAATTAATTTTTACTGTTGAATATACTATGTTTTTCAATCGAGTTTTCTAATTCTTTTAAATTAATGTCGCCGTCAAAATACCTTCTAAATGCTTTGTACCTTGCAAGTATTTGTTTGTTACTATGAAATCTATGTAGCATTTGTTCTTCTTCTATTTCATGTTGTCTAATTACTGGTAATAAATCGTGATATGCATAATAACCAACCAAAGCAAAGCATGCAATAGTTGCAGATGCAAAAATTATTGCACTTATATAATTATGTAATAATACTAAAATTCCTGGGACTATGAATATTCCTGCAAAACAACTCACAACTATTAAAAAGGTTTTAGTTGTTGGTTTCATTTTCCTTTTGAGAATTTTTTAAATATAGGTAATCCTCATATTCTTGTAATTTGCGCTTATGGTCGTACCATTCTTGTCGTCTAACTGCTTCTAATCTTTTTTGATAGGGTTTATCATCTAGATTGTCCCATCTCCGTTTTGCATCATGGGCAATATACATAAACATCATCATCGTAAAAAATACAAATATTATACTAAAAACACCAATTGCTATTTCAAACTGATATATTGTCATTCTTTGTTTACGAAGTCTAGATTTTTCTATTTCTTTTGTTACTAGAATTTTTTGTTGTGCGCCTAATTTTCTAGTCATACCCTCTACTTCAGTAAAGAGAGCGCCTAGTTCTGGAGGACTTTGGTATATCATTAGCTCGCGCAATTCTTTACCCATTTGTTCTAATTGTTTTTGCATTAGAACTCTTTTTAATGCGCGCTTTGCTAAACTATCTCCGCCAGTATAAACTTCAGTTGCACTGCGTGTTTCCTCGTCTTCCAGTACTGCTAGACATTTAAAATAGTTGTCATAGTATTGTCCAAGATAGTCGCCGATTTCTGCATAAAGATTTGATGTTTCTTCGCTGCGTTTATTTAGTTCAGTAACACGAGCTTTTTCTTCTGCCAATTGTTTTTTAGCTTCAGGGGGCGCGGCTTTCCCCTCATACTTTTTATGGAACTGATCATCAAGATCTTTAAGTACGCCTTTCACATCACCAGCAGCACTTTTGATGTCTTTATATAATTGACATCCTTTTTTTACCGCTGCTACCGCACCATTGCAAAGAGCAAATAGTGTTAATGGATCCATTTATAGCATTAAAGGAATCCATAACCATACAGCTTGGCTCATCAATAACATAGCAAAAGCGCCTACTCCTAGGCTTGCCCAGTATAATCTATTATTAACAGCTAATATACTTGCTGTTAATAGAACAATCGCAATTTGTAACAATGACCCTGCATAAGTATACCATGGACTACGACTTTTTGCTACAGCACGATCTGCTTCCAGCTTACGTGCTTTGGCCATTAATTCTTTTTTACCTTCTCCTGTTACGGGATCGGATTCATATCTTTGTATTTTTGATTTTAAAGCTTCGGTTTTCTTTTTATCGTGTATTCTTTCAGCATCTTCATATGCCATTTCGGCTAATGTACCTTTAATACTTTTTGCTTGATAAAATGCCCATGTATTATTCGCATCTATCGTATTATTCAAAACTTTACTTGAATTACTTCCGCCCATTAAAGTATTGATTGCCAGTAATGCTGCAAGTACAGTAATTACCCACCCTGCTTTATCCTTTATTAGAGCTTCTTTTTCGCTTCTGGATAACGGTTTGATTGTCTCGGCCATTTTATTCTCCTTATTATATTGACACAACTTTGTTTTTATAATATAATGTTACTTAATATTTATGATCTAAGGGTTTTCTAATGAAGTTTTATACTAGCGTAAATCAATATGGCAACAGTATCCTTGTTCGTGGGATAAATAACGGGCATAAAGTACAGGATAGGATTCCTTTCAAGCCCACTCTTTATGTCAATTCCCCAAAGGAGTCCAAATTTAAATCTGTTTATGGGCAGGATCTTGCTCCTATAGAGTTTGGCAGTATAAATGAAGCCAAAGAATATGTCCAACAGTACAAAGAAGTTGAGAACTTTCCTGTATATGGAAACACAAACTATGGATATCAATACATATCATCTGCATTTAAAGATGATATAGAATTTGATATGTTTCAAATGAAGATATGGTCATTGGATATTGAGACAACTGCGGACTTAGGTTTTCCTGATGTTGCGAATCCTAATGAGAAAGTCTTATTAATTACGACACAAGATTATGTTACAAAGCAACTTGTAACATTTGGATTAAATAAAGCAAATCCTGTAGCAGAAAATCATACTTATGTTTATTGCGAAGACGAAACGGATTTATTAAAAGAGTTTTTAGAATATATTTCAGAAGATCATCCTCACATCATTACAGGTTGGAATGTGGAGTTCTTCGATATTCCTTATCTGTGTAATCGTATTACTAAAATTTTAGGGGAAGATGCTTTAAAGAAATTATCACCTTGGAAGGTTGTAAACGAAAAGCGTATTCTAAAATTAAAGAAAGAAAATATTTCTTTTGAAGTATTAGGTATTGCTATTCTAGACTATTTGGACTTGTATAAAAAGTTTACTTATAATGCACAGGAATCTTATAAGTTAGATCATATTGCTAAAGTAGAATTAGGTAAAGAAAAATTATCCTATGAGGAATATGGTTCATTTTCAGATTTCTATAAAAAGGATTGGCAGAAGTTCGTCGAGTATAATATTCGAGACGTAGAACTTGTTGACCAACTTGAAGATAAGATGAAGTTAATTGAACTTATCTTAACAATGGCATATGATGCGAAATGTAACTATATTGATATTTTCTCTGCAGTAAGAACCTGGGATTGTATTCTATATAATCAACTACTAAAGAAAAATATCATTGTACATCAGCGTGAGGATAAACCTGGTAGACAAATTGCAGGTGCGTATGTGCAGGAACCTATTCCTGGAAAGTATAATTGGGTAGTGTCATTTGATGCAACAAGTCTGTATCCAAGTATTATTATGCAATATAATATGTCTCCAGAAACACTTGTCAATAATCCGAAACACTTTGATATACAAATTAAAGATCTTCTTAAAGGTGAAGATGATTTATCTGATTTACAAGAAGCGGATTATTGTATGGCATCAAACGGTAGATGTTTCACAAGAGATAAACAAGGCATCTTCCCCGAGATTGTTCAAAAGTTATTTGACGATAGAAAACAATATAAGAAGCTGATGCTTGATGCACAAGCCGAATATGAGAAAACTAAAAATCCTATTTGGCAAAAAGAGATATCGAAGTATAACAATTTTCAGATGGCTCGAAAGATTCAGATGAATTCGTTATTCGGAGCTTGGGCAAATGAGTATTTTAGATTTTATGATTCGAACATTGCCGAAGGCATCACACTAACAGGTCAGTATATTATTCAGAAAGTAGGCAGGGATCTTGACGCATATCTAAATAAGATTTGCGGAACAAAGGATCACAGCTATTCATTCTATTCTGATACTGATTCTTGTTATGTTACCTTCGCTCCTCTTGTAGAAAAATTCTATAAAGATAAAGATCCAGAAAAGATTGTAGATATTCTTGATGAAATATGCGAGGGTAAGATTCAGGAGATTCTAAATAAGAGTTGTAATCAAATTGCAGATTATACTAATGCTTTTGATAAAAAGATTTATTTTAAAAGAGAAGCAATCGCAGAAACAGGTGTATGGGTAGCTAAGAAAAGATATGCTTTAAATGTCTATAATAACGAAGGGGTTAAATATTCAGAACCTAAGTTAAAGGTTATGGGATTAGAAATTGTTAGATCTTCTACACCCGAACCAATTAGAGATGGATTGCGTAAAGCAGTTAAACTTGCACTAACATCTGATGAGCAAACACTACAAGATTATATACGAGTATTTGAATCAGAATATAGAAAAATGAAACCTGAATTAATTTCCTTTCCTCGAGGAGTTAATGGAATAGGTAAATATACAGATAGAGCAGCCATATATAAACAGGCTACACCAATGCATGTCAGAGGTGCACTATTATATAATTTTTACTTGGACAAATATGATCTTGGTAAAAAATATGAAAAGATTAAAGAAGGCGATAAGATTAAGTTCATATATCTTAAGGAACCTAATACTATCGGTGAAAATTGTATAGCTTTCAATACTATTATACCGCCTGAATTTGATCTGCTAAAATTCGCAGATTATGATATTATGTTCGAGAAGTCATTCTTAGAACCTATGAATACAATATTAAACGGAATAGGATGGTCGGCTAAACCTCAAGCAACCCTAGAAGGATTATTCGGATGAAAAAATTATTAGTAACATTATTTGTAGCATTAGTTGCTACAGGATCTCAAGCATGGGATCAACGTCAACCATTGCCGACAGAGCAATGTAAAATACATAGCCCATTCGGATTTGCTGATAGCGCTAAAAAATATTCGCCTATTTGTCGACAAGCATATTTTGTGGCATATGATGCACCTGCAAAAATTCCCGCATATGTGGCATATACATTGGAGCCAAAGAATGCTCTTGGGTGTGTTGCAAGAACAAATGCTTTTGCAACAGATCAATCTGTTAAAGGTGGCGCTGTTCCTGCAGACTATGCAGGAACAGGATATGACAAAGGTCACGTATCACCCGATGGGGATTTATCCTGGGATACTCAGGTTGAATTTGAAAGTTTCTTGATGACAAATATGTTACCTCAAGCGGGATCTTTGAATCGTGGAATTTGGAAATTGTTAGAAACATCTGTACGCGGATGGGCAGTCCAATTAGATTCGCCATTTACTATTTACGGCGGTGGTATCTATAATGATACTAATAAAAAAATTGGTAGCGGAGTAGTTGTCCCGCACGCGTATTATAAAATTGTTATTAATAGAAAAACAAATGAATATGCTGCATGGATGTTTCCTCATACTGCACCATATCCAAATTTAGGAAATGATTTAACAAAATATAGAACACAAGTTTCTGCTATTGTAAAAGAAGCAAAGATCGGATTTCTTGTGCCACCAAATGGTAAAGAATTGCAGCCAGGAAAAGAATGGCCTGTTGATTTTGGCAAATTGACTAATGCTAAAAGGACAAAGTGCGGCAAAGATGAATAGACAAAAAATACATTATGCTATATAATATTAAAACATACTTAAGGAGTTATTATGTCTTTACTTGACAAATTGAAGAAAAATTCGACGATCAAGGAAACAGAGGTTTTAAATAAATCAAAATTCTTTCAAAAGAAAGATATGATTCAAACATCTGTTCCTATGATCAATGTGGCGCTGTCGGGAAGTTTAGAAGGTGGACTAACACCTGGTTTAACAGTTTTTGCTGGACCTTCTAAACATTTTAAGACCGCCTTTTCATTATTACTTGCGAAAGCTTATCTGGAAAAATATGAAGATGCTATTTTATTGTTTTATGATTCTGAGTTTGGTAGCCCTCAGTCTTATTTCGATAGTTTTGGGATTGATACGAACAGGGTACTACATACCCCTATAACAGATATCGAACAATTAAAGTTTGATATTATGAGTCAGATCAATAATATTGAGCGCGGCGATCATGTTCTTATTTGTATTGACTCTGTAGGTAACCTTGCATCCAAGAAAGAAGTTGATGATGCACTTGAAGGTAAGTCTGTTGCGGATATGACCCGTGCTAAACAGATGAAGTCTTTATTTAGAATGGTAACACCGCATTTGACGATCAAAGATATTCCAATGGTTGTTGTTAATCATACCTATTCAGAAATTGGTTTGTTCCCTAAACAGATTGTATCTGGCGGAACAGGCATTTATTATTCTGCGGACAACATCTTTATTATTGGTCGCCAACAGGAAAAAGATGGTACTGAGGTTGTAGGTTATAATTTTATTGTGAATGTAGAGAAATCTAGATTCGTAAGAGAAAAATCTAAGATCCCAGTTGAAGTAACATTCGAAGGCGGTATTAGTACTTGGTCTGGTCTATTAGATGTAGCAATTGAAGGCAAATTTATTGTCAAGCCATCCAATGGCTGGTATTCTAAAGTTGATATGAAGACTGGCGAAGTGGAAGATAAAAAGTATCGTGTCAAAGACACATATACAAAAGAATTCTGGATGCCTGTTCTTCAATCAAAAGCATTCCGGGATTATATTGAAGGCCGCTATAAAGTAGCATCTATTGATATGGTTGGGAAAGAAATGACAAACATAGACATAAGCGAGGAGTTCGAACATGCAAGTGAAGTATGAACCATGGGTTTTAAAAACAGAGGACAATGAAGTCTGGGGCGTGAAAATTTTAGATGGTGAGTTCGCAGGTTGCGCATTTGCTATTAATGAACTGGATGAAAAAGAAGGTTCTAAAGAATTGATATTAGACTATAATGTAGTCCAGCCTCCAGAAAATAAATCTGTTGAAGACGCTAGCGGACCTAATTTTGACGCAGCACTAAATTTTATTATTCAAGACATTTTACAAAAGGCAATTGATGCATACGAAAATCGAGAAGGTAATCCTACAGAACCTGGCGAATGATGATGTTTTTATGAGAAAAGTAATCCCGTTCTTAAAGCGGGATTACTTTATTGACAACAACGAAAAGATAGTTTATGATAAGATTAAGAATTTTATAGATGAGTATAATGTAATACCGACAAAGGATGCCTTGGTTATTGCAGCTCAAAATGATAAAAGCTTAAACGAAGATCAGTATAAGGAAATTGTAGAACTTATACATGACCTTGAACCTACAGACCATAATAAAGATTGGCTGTATAAAGAAACAGAAAAGTTCTGTAAGGACAAAGCAATATACAATGCTATTCTACAATCTATTTCAATTATAGATGGTAGAGACAAAGCAAGGTCTGAGGATGGTATTCCTCAGCTTTTGCAGGATGCTCTAGGAGTGTGCTTCGACAATAATGTTGGGCATGATTACATTGAGAGCGCAGACAAGCGTTATGAATTCTATCACCGTGTAGAGTCGAGAGTTCCGTTTGACTTGGAATATTTTAACAAAATTACTAATGGCGGAATGCCTAATAAGACGTTGAATGTTTGTTTGGCAGGAACGGGTGTTGGTAAATCTTTGTTTATGTGTCACGTTGCAGCCTCGGTACTAGCACAAGGCAAGAATGTTTTGTATATTACTTTAGAGATGGCTGAAGAAAGAATTGCAGAGCGTATTGATGCAAATTTAATGAACATTACTATGGATCAGCTTAAGGATCTTCCTAAATCTATTTTCGATAATCGTATTGAAAAGATTAGAGCAAAGACAGAGGGAACCTTAATCATTAAAGAATATCCTACTACTGGTGCACATACAGGGCACTTTAAAGCATTACTAAATGAATTGCAACTAAAGAAACAGTTTAAACCTGATCTTATTGTAATTGATTATTTGAATATTTGCGCATCATCTAGATTTAAGGGTGGCTCTAATATTAATTCCTATACGTTAATTAAGTCGATTGCTGAGGAACTTAGGGGCCTGGCGGTAGAAGAGAATGTTCCTATTCTTTCTGCTACTCAGACTACTAGAGGAGGGTATGGTAACACAGACGTGGAACTAACAGATACTTCTGAATCGTTTGGTTTGCCCGCGACAGTAGACTTTATGTTTGCCTTGATATCCACAGAGGATATGGAAAAGATGAATCAACTAATGGTTAAACAGTTGAAGAATAGATATAACGATCCTACAACGAATAAGAGATTCGTGATAGGTGTAGATAGAGCGAAGATGAAATTATATGATCTCGAACAATCTGCACAAAAGGGATTGAGTGATTCCAACATAAAATATGATCCACCAAAAGAAACTGATAGACAAAAAGGCATCTTCGGAGATAACAAACGAGACTTCTCAAAAATAAGGGTGTAGTATGCAATCACTAAAGAATACCAAATTGTCCGAAACAAATTTAAGACTAAAAGCGAATGTCGTTTTGAAAGAAATAGATAGCCCTATTCCAATGAACATTAAAGAATTGAAGGACATAAGTAAACTTGAATCCCATCAAATCATTGAAGGTGTAGATTTAACTTATATTAAACATATAAATAATTTATAGAAACAAGGGAGATCCTATGATAGTAAGTGTAAACGGAGCTAGAAATAGAGAATTAACTAAGTTACTTAAATTAGCAGCACAATCATTCGCTGATAAATTACTTTCCCCGCAACTAGAAAAGAACATCCAATTAAAGATCAAAATACATGATCATTTGGGAGCTGGCGGTTTCTGCGATTTTGAAGAAGAGGGGTTGCCAAATCCTAGAAGTTTTAAAATAGATATTTGCAGAACGAAAAAGAAGATACATATGTTCTCAGTACTTGCACATGAAATGGTTCATCTTAAACAAATAGCAAAAGGTGAAATGAAAGACAAGTATGTTAAATCTAGATACATTACTGTTTGGATGGGAGATAGATACGAGGACGATGTTAACTATTGGGATCAACCTTGGGAAATAGAAGCGTATGGTTTAGAAAATAGTTTAGTTGCTAAGTTTTTAATTGAGCATAATCAATTCAAGAATCTTCGTCAGAAGCAGGAGAATTGGTTTGTGTATGAAGAAGATAATGTTTTAGATGAGTGATAGGATATATCATGTAGTTCAAACTTAATTATAAGGAGAAGAAATGGAAAATTTAACATTTACATTTTATGATATAGTGCAGATTGTTTTATTGTTGGCAGCGTGTTGGGCTTGTAAGGCTTTGGGATATCAAAAGGGAATATCAGACACAATAGGATTTTTTGAGGATAAAGGAATTATAGAACTTACAGACGATATGGAAATAGTCAAGAAGAAAGATTAATAATAAATTATTACCCCAGCAAGGACTGGGGTATTTTTTTGACTAAAAAATGCTTGACTCCGAAATCAAAAGGTGTTATAATTAAGAAAATGGAGAAACGGTTATGAACTTTTCTGTAGGTGCAAATATCGAATTGACGACTAAGTGGAAGTCCAACATTCTAGGACAGGAGTTTGACATTAAGTCCTTCAAGGGCAAAGTCGTTCCTAATCCAAAATGGTTAGATAGAGACTATTTGTCTCTTCATACAGGCAATCCGGAATATCCCATATCCTATATCCATAAGAAGTTTATAGTTGGGCATACTTTTACAGAAACAAGAAGCATAGCGCGCATATTTGCAGTCAAATCAAAATCTTCGGGTAAGACATATAATGTCATTTCCGAAAATGGTGAGGTGTCTTGCGATTGCGTTGGCTTCCAATTCCGCAGAATGTGTAAACATTCTGCTAAAGTTAAGTCGGTGTTGTGAAAGAACAACAACGCCAAACTTTATGCTTGACACCGGATCGAATCGGTGTTATAATAGAGTTTGAGAACAGAAGTTTTCGGTGAAGTTAATTTTTTATTATTAAGGAGTAAGTATGTCAAATTTTACAGTAGCAGGTGTGTCGACTCAGCACGGTATCACCAAAGTTCGTTTCGCGAATGATATCGTGTCCCGTACTAAAATCTTAGCAAAAGGTGGACATTCCCCACTTGAGCTTATCGAATTGCCCAAGCTAATGACCAAGGCTGAAGCATGTCAGCATCTTCTCGATGTAGGCGGTGTTTTTAATCAATGGGCAGAACTCATTATTGAGACTCAGGGTAAGAAAGAAGGCAACACTGTAGCAGCAACAAAGCCTGCTAAGAAAGCCCCAGCAAAAACTCCAGCTAAGGCACCCGCCAAGGCTCCAGTAAAAGCTCCAGCAAAGCAACCAAAAATTGCTAAGCCCGTAAAAGCAGAAGATGATCTTGAGATTACAGAGATCAAAACTCTTGCCGAAGTAATGGCAGAACCAGCATTAGTTTAATAGGAGAGCAGCATGCCTAATTGGTGTAATAATGTATTGACTCTTACACATGAGAATCCTGAGTTTATCAAAAGGGCAGAGTCTGCTTTTATTGAGGGTAAATTCTTAAATGAGTTTATCCCAGTTCCTGAAGAACTAACTAATCCTGATACCACAACCCATGGTGGTGATGACCGTGAAAAGTACGATAAGTTACGCGAGCAACTATTAGACAAATATGGTTATAATAGTTGGTATGACTTTTGTATTACTGAATGGGGTACTAAATGGGATGTGGGTGACAGTCATGGAATCAACGAAGTGTCCGAAAATTCGTTATGCGTTTATTTTGACTCTGCCTGGTCTCCTCCAATCGCAGCATATGAAAAACTAAGTGACCTAATTGGTTTCAAAGTTGAAGCATATTACTGCGAAGAAGGTGTTGGATTCTGCGGTAAGTGGGAAACCGAGGGTGCAGAAGAGGAATACCAAATACCTAATTCTGTTGAAGAAATTTTGGAAAAGATTCCTGCGGAATTAGATGATATGTTTTGTATTTCAGAAAATCGAAAAATTTCAGAAGAAGAGGAAGCATATGACAGCGAAGATCAATGAGAACTTTAATCTAATTTACAGTTCAAGAGAACAAAATACTAGCGATACAATCTTGGATTGTACTGTTAGTTTTGAAAATCCTAAGAGTGATGATGTTCTTATCCATCGACTAAACACTTGGCTTGAAGCCATTGGTCGTGATGAGATTGTTGTTACTAAGGTTAAGCTAGATTTTTTAGATAAAAAAAGTTCTAAAAATTGAGTACAGATGTACCGAGATGTATAAATATTTTTATAGACTAAAGGACTAAAGTGCAAACACTCAAAACGATTATATGCAGACACAGTATCGGTTATCAACCGGTAGATGCCTTTGCACGTAATTCATGGGAGAGATATGAGACGCGTTAGTTAATAGTTTATACTAAATATCTAGCAAACCTCGGTACCCCTAAAGTCCGAGGTTTTCCTTTTTATAGATTTTTTAATAACCCTGTGCTTGACAAGGTTACTAAAAGGTGTTATAATTAGCACATAATTTAAATAGATCGCTATTTAAATAAAGTTCATTTAAAATTTGCATGCCATTTCCTCTTGTAGCTCAAAGGTAGAGCAATCGATTGATAATCGATAGACGTTGGATCGTTACCATCCGAGAGGACCAAATGTCCCGTTCATCTAGAGGCCTAGGATAGTAGCCTTTCACGCTATTCACACCGGTTCGAATCCGGTACGGGACGCCATTATTTTGTGTACAGGCTACAAAATAATGGTTTATGCCTAGGTGGCAGAGCGGTCAAATGCACCGGATTGCAAATCCGTAAAATCGTCAGTTCAAATCTGACCCTAGGTTCCAAAATTAATGCTTGACAATTATTGTAATGATGTTATAATAGAAACAAGTAAAAAGATCCCGTTACTATTTTCGTTAAAATAGCGCTTGATTAGCGATAGAGATCCGGTGGCAGAAAACCGTTAGCGAGAGAAATACTCAGGCTCTGATAGGCAGAATCCCAACTGCACACAGACGACAGAATAAATGGGATGGACAGAGTAACTGCTCAATTAAGGGCTGGCCCGGAAAACCAGTAGCTTATCCTAATATGGTCTTAAAGTGTTCATGGACGCACGACGGCTTGTCACGCCGTAAGAGTGGGGATCGTTACCCCCTAAGACCGCCAGTATTTGCCTCGGTGACGGAATTGGTATACGTGTTGGTCTTAGAAGCCAAATTTTGCGAGTTCGAGTCTCGCCTGGGGCACCAAAAAAATATTCGGGGGATTGGCGTAATTGGGAACGCAGTAGCTTTGCAAGCTTCAGTCAGGAGTTCGAATCTCCTATCCTCCACCAAATTTATCCGTGTGTAGCTCAGCCTGGTAGAGCTCCTGGTTTGGGACCAGGTGGTCGCATGTTCGAATCGTGTCACACGGACCATGTATATTCCCTTGTAGCTCAGTGGTAGAGTAGATGACTGTTAATCATTTGGTCCGTGGTTCGAGCCCACGCAGGGGAGCCAAATTGGAGGTACGGCGCAGTTGGAGAGGCGCGGCAGACTGTAAATCTGTTCTTTCGGGTGAGTTGGTTCGAATCTAACTACCTCCACCAAATTGCCTGGTTAGCTCAGTGGTAGAGCGTCTCGTTTACACCGAGAGGGTCGGCAGTTCGAAACTGTCACCAGGTACCAATGCCCTATTAGTATAATGGTATTACACCTGTTTTGTAATCAGGTTACGGCAGTTCGATTCTGTCATGGGGCACCATATTAACTTGAAAGAAAACTATGAAATATCAACCACTTAGAAACAATATACTAGTTAAAGATACGGAACGTCAAGAAGAAACTGAAAGCGGTATCTATGTAGGCAAGACTTTAGCTGATCCTAGAGCAAAGACAGGAACTGTACTTGCAATTGGACCAGATGTTGAAGAAGTCAAAGTTGGAGATATTGTATATTTGCAATGGCAAAATATCAAGACAGTAAAAGAAGGCGATATGTATCTCGGTGTAGTTTCTGAGGATAATGTATTGGCAGTCGCAGAATAAAATACCTGCCGATAGTTCAACGGATAGAACAGTAGCCTTCTAAGCTATTAATAGAGGTTCGATTCCTCTTCGGCGGACCAAGTTTATGGTAAGGAAAGTAAAAGGAGAATGGGCAACGAAAGGGGGCTAGACCCTGAGTAGTGGATACCTCACCTGCCATAATTTTTTTGTTGGGGGTTAGTGTAGAGGCAACACTACAGACTTTGACTCTGTCATCACTGGTTCGATCCCAGTACCCTCTGCCAAATTTGACAAGTTTTAAAAAAGATGTTATAATAGTGTTTTAGGAGATAAAAATGAAGCATAAGATAATCGTCAGGCAACGTAACCCCTTCGTTGTTTTGGCTTTAAAAAGAAAAGCGGGTAGCCATCGTAAGCCTAACAAAGCATTACGAAGAGCAATAAACGCGGGTATAGCTCAGTCGGTAGAGCAGTAGACTTTTAATCTATTGGTCGTGGGTTCGAATCCCTCTGCCCGTACCATATAAAAACATATTTGATTAAACTCGGGTTCATCCGTGATAGCAAATGCTACTATATCAAGTGTGTTTCTATATGGTAGTCAGTATTAATTGCCAGCGAGACTGGGTAGTCAGAGAGGTCTTATACACCTTTTAGCGCCAGATTAGCGTTCTTGAGTGAGTTCGAGTCTCACCGCTGGTACCAATAACGGCCCTTAACTCAATGGATTAGAGTGCTAGTCTTCGAAACTAGAGGTTGGGAGTTCGAGTCTCTCAGGGCCGGCCAATCTATGTTGAGGTTAGTTTAGTGGTAAAACCGCGGGTTGTGATTCCGCTATCACGAGTTCGATCCTCGTACCTCGACCCAATGCCAAGATAGCTCAGTTGGTAGAGCACCGGATTGAAAATCCGGGTGTGGGCGGTTCGATCCCGTCTCTTGGTACCATAAATAACAGGGCGGACCTGTAACCATATTCCGCCTCCGCTGACACGAAAACAGGATGGGCTGTGCTCACGGGGTTTGTTAGGTTCCTGACACAAAAATACCTAACACAAATTTGGAAGATGATGCAGCGGGGTTGGTCCTGCGACTGGCCTTGAAAACCAGGTTCTCTTAACAGGGATGGGGTTCGACTCCTCCGTCTTCCGCCAAAATGGAGCGTGGGCCGGGTGGTAAGGCAGCGGTTTGCTAAACCGTAGAACAGGTAAAATGGTTCACAGGGTTCGACTCCCTGACGCTCCGCCATTTATATTTTTATGTAATAGGTAATGTAGGACAATGGTTAGTCTTCCTGCTTCATAAGCAGAGTGTTAGTGGTTCGAGTCCACTCATTACCACCAGATTGCGCGGGAAGGTCTAGTGACCCGAAGAGTCTCATAAGCTCTCTCGAGGGTGGTGCGAATCCATCTCCCGCATCCATTTAATTCTCAGGCAATTGAATACGTTCTATTAAACCATATTCGTAGTCTTTGAGAATTTCAATTTCAAGATCACAAACCTTAATACGTTGCGCAAATTCCGCGTGTTCTCGATTTCTAAAATCTATTTGTTTTTGCAGTATATCCATTATGATATTATGTTTATCATGTTTGGCATTTACTCTGACCATAACCTTTTGTAGATTTGCCATATATCCAACACATACGTTTGTATTTTCAATCATACCCTGGCGTATATTATTTACTTCGTGTCTCATTATAGCAAACAAATCATCAGCTTCAGAATTAAATTGGGGAACAATTTGTCCCATCATTTGAGCAATATGATCAAGTGCAGCATTCCTAATTTGTAAATTAGTTTCTGCATCGCCAGATATTTCATATGCCTTACGACGTATAGGATCAGATAAAATCTCATACGCTTCTTTTATACGTTTAAATTTTTCTTCATCTCCACCTTTGTCGGGATGATGAATCATAGCCATAGCTCTATATTGTATTTTTATTTCTTCGTCGGTTGCGTCGATAGAAACTTCTAACTCGAGGTATGGATCCATGGTAGATATAAATATGTTATTATCATTTATTTATTAGGAGATTGCAATGACAGGAAAAGGTTCTATCCCAAGACCATTTAGTGTTACCAATGAGGAATACAAAAATAGATGGGACGCTATTTTTGGCAGAGATCTAAGAGAAATTGAAGATCAACAGAATGAAGATGAAGCGTTTAAATCCATATCAAAAAAATCCGTAATTGATAATACGGGAACTGACAAAGATGAGTTCTACGATATTTTGACCACAGAAGATGCCTTAATGGCTATGTATAAAAATAATATCTCGTAAGTGTTACGGTAGCACATCAGTCTCCAAAACTGAGGGCCGCGGTTCGACTCCGTGACGGGGTACCAAATAATGCTTGACAAAATGTTTGTTTGGTGTTATAATTTAAATATGCGGGTATGATGTAATGGTAACCTGAAACCTTGCCAAGGTTTATTCGCGAGTTCGATTCTCGCTACCCGCTCCACAAAAGGTGCTACTATGAAAAAAATTGATATAGCTGAAGTAACAAGATTTATTGCAGAACAAAGTCCTGAAACTAAAATATATTTAGGAGCAGACTCCGAACGCTATAGACGCAATGGAAAATGGTATGCAGATTATACCCTTGCGATTGTAGTCCATATCGATGGATGCCATGGTTGTAAGATTTTTGGAGAAATACAAACTGAAATAGACTTTGATGCAAAAGCGGGGAAACCATCTATGCGTCTAATGACAGAAGTTTACAAAGTTGCAGAATTATATCACAAACTTTTAGAAGCAGATGTTATAGGTGACAAGGAAGTTCAAATTCATCTTGACATTAATCCTAAAGAATGTTATAATAGTTCTATAGTTATTCAACAAGCAGTTGGTTATATCAAAGGTATGTGTAACGTAGTACCTATGGTTAAACCAAATGCGTTTGCCGCAAGTTATGCCGCGGACCGATTAAAAGAGGTCATGGCTATGGCGGCGCTAGCAGCATAAGCGGGGTTAGTTTAGTGGTAAAACGAGATCCTTCCAAGTTCAAGTCAGGAGTTCGATTCTCCTATCCCGCTCCATAGTTAGGAAGTTTAATGAGATTAACAGGTTTGGTTACAAAAGGTTGGGGTTCAGAATTAATCTGGGCTACCAATGACAAATATTGCGGAAAGTTTATGAACTTCAACGCGGGCGCTAAGTTTAGTATGCACTTCCATAAAGACAAAGAAGAAACCTGGTACATACAAAGTGGCAAGTTTATTGTTCGTTGGATTGATACTATGACAGCAGAAGTTCTCGAAAAAGAATTGCATGAAGGTGCGGTATGGCACAATGTTCCTTGTATGCCACACCAATTAGAGTGTATTGAAGCAGGTACAGTTATAGAAGTCTCCACGCCAGATTCTGTGGAAGATAACTATAGAGTAATGCCAGGCGATAGCCAAATTAAAGATTAAAAATGAATGTCCAACGTAATCAGAATAAAACCAGATGAAACTTTCGAAGAATGGGTAGATCGAGTTCGTAAATATGAATATGGATTTGCTCTCCAAAGAATTGCAACAGGTGACGATCCGTATAAAGTAATAGATGACATGGCAAAAAGAATGGTACAAAAGATTATGCATTCCGTTTATACTGTAGTAAAAGATTCAGTTGGCATTTCCATTGATATGGAAGAATCAAAGAAAAGATATAAAGAGAATTATTTGGATAAGGTTTCGCCTGTTGCGGATCATGTTTTGGATGACTAAAGATTGTTCTTTTTAGCTAAAGAGTTTATAATAAGCAAATGCCAGAGTGGTGGAATGGTATACACAGCAGACTTAAAATCTGCCGCTCGCAAGGGCATACGGGTTCGAGTCCCGTCTCTGGTACCAAAAATATGATAGATTATGTAACAACATTTATAGCTATTTTTTTACTCGATATAGTTTATACATATTACTTAAGATATGTACAGCATAATCAAGTATTAAAAGCTAGTATATGGGCAGTGGCTTGCTATGTGCTAGGTAGTATAGCTATTATAAATTATACAACGAATCATTGGTTAATGATTCCTGCTATTCTAGGTGCATTTTTTGGAACATTTGTTGGAATGAAAATTAAAAAGAAGGAGATGGAATGATAGTTAATCCAAGAGATACTTTGACAGAAGTAAATACCCAATGCGGGTGTGGTCGTAGCCCAACAGGAGTTTGTATAGGTTGGCATAATTTGACTGAAGAACAATTTGAAATGCGTCTTCAACAATATAACGAACAACAAACTAATAGTAACGAAAACAATTAAATAAATTGCGCTTGTAGCTCAGTTGGTTAGAGCAGGGGACTCATAATCCCTTGGTCGTGGGTTCGAGTCCCTCCGAGCGCACCATATAAAGGTAGTTATGAAAGATCTAGATCGGGGTAGGTATACATCAGAAGATGCCGTACGTAAAATAGGCAATCGGTATGATATGGTTTTGGTTGCTACTGCAAGAGCACGAGAACTAAAAAAGGAAAAGCATAGTGATGCAAGAAGCAATATTCTGCGAGCGTTGGAAGAAATTGAAGACGGTACAGTAGGTATTGAGTATTTGAAGACCTATGCAAAAGGCAACCGCCAGAGCAGACATCATAGAAATGGATAACTAAGTCCTTGACAAGATTGTAATTTTATATTATAATATGTGTATAGTAATTAATATTACTATGTTTTTTTAATTTAATTTGAATGGAGATACACAATGTTGAAACAACGTGTTTTGAAAGTACTTGAGTCTGGTCGTAATTTTACGCCTGCTCAATTGGCAGGTTTAACCGGATCGTCTGAAGACAGCATCCGTCCCCGTATCAGCGAACTCCGTGCAGACGGTTATGCTGTTTACACTAACCAAACTAAGAACGGTAAAACTGCTTACCGTCTCGGTACACCTAACCGCAAAATGGTAGCTGCCGCCTACGCAATGATGGGCGGAGACGCATTTAGCCGCGCTTAATGCAAGATTGACGAACACTTCCCCCTACCTTTTATCGCAACGATAATAAAGTGTTTCCGTAAGGCGTAAGCGGAATTTTTATATTATTTGATTTTGAAAACATTATGACATATAATTTTGAAGATCCAGCAATCCGTAAAGAAGCAAAGCGTTTTCATCAAATCAGAGCATTAGATGCACGTCCATTAACCGACAAAGAAGCTGAGATGGCAACAGCATTTGGTAAATGGAACTACCAAAAGAATAAAGAGAAAATTACTCCTGCACAAAAAGAAGCTATTCGTAAAAAAGTACGAGAAGTTGCAAGAGCAAAAAAAGCATTACCTGAAAACTTTGGTAAGCTTGAATTTACTGCCTTAAAGAATCGAGTTAAAGCAAAAGCTAAAGATGGGCGAGTAATGGGATTTAATCTTACTCCTGAATATATTCAAAAGGTATTTGATGAATGTAAAAGCAAGTGTACACTAACAGGTATTGATTTCAGTATGGAATTAGGTACCAAAAAGAAACGTAATCCATTCCGCCCTAGCGTAGATCGCATCAGTTCAAGTAAGGGGTATGTTAAAGGCAATATTCAAATTGTTCTAGCAATTGTGAATACTATGAAAATGGACTACACTGACGATATTTTGCATCCGGTTATTAAGGCCTGGGCACAAAAAATTTAGTATTCCCCCAAAAGTAACTTCAGGGCGACTTCGGTCGCCCTTTTTTTGTCTCGGTATACGTAGGTATAAATATTATATAATTTAATTCGAATGGAACACCCATGATCAATTCTTTCAAAGCTTTTCTTAAAGAATCTCCTATTATAGTAAATTCATTACTATCAGAAGCCCAGCGCGAGAATATGTCGGGTAATATTAATGATAGTGAAAAGAAAGGCCTTCGGCATCTCAGAAATTACGTAATGCCGACTCTTAGTAAAGAGCAACGAAAGAAGGTAACTGCGAATTTTGCCAGATATATGAAACCTGATGAGTTCAAAAACGAACACGGGGAAAATTATAATGAAGATAAAAAATCAACTACACATACTTTAGCAAGTGCGCATGGCGCACACGAAGCAGGAACTGCTGTACGAGTTACTGGTGCGAGACACGATGACCAAGGTAGAATATTATTATCTACAGAACAACACGGCGAAATACCTCAATCAAAATTAGCACCACCTAAAGAATTAAAGAAAGCACCAATCACCAAAGGTGGCTTTGATGTTGAGGGAAGAATTGCAAAGAACTTTGGAACAGCATCTGCTGGTTCTACAGGTACTGCTATTGATTTCGTTTCTCACGATGAAGGTAAAGGTCAGAAAGCTAAAAAGAAACTTTCAGGAGTTGTTAAACAAGTTTCAGAAGAAGCACCGAAAGAACAAATAAAGACTCCGTTCTCAAGAATTGAAGGTGAATCAAAATTAGATAGAGGAAAGATGGGTCAATCGGCAGCAAACTTTGATCAAAAGACTCGTACATGGAAATTTACGCACCCAACATTAGCAAAATCTTTATCTAAGGTTAAAGTTGGCGGGAAACCTATACTACAATACCTAAACGAAAATCATTCCAATGGTGTAATTGAAAATGGTTTTAGTACAGATGCACCTAAGGGAACAACAAGAGCATATCTTGAAAGTAGTAAAGTTAATGCACTACACATTCATAATAAAGACAAAGATAAAGGAACTACTTTTACTATCGGTGATAATAATGATCTAAAAGGCGTAACAACATTAGGACATCTAGATAATAAAGATTTAGATAGATTGGATGGTAAAATAAATATAGCTGCTACACAAAGCGGAAAGACACAAGTTATTCACAGACCAAAGCATAGTGTTATGAAAGAATATTCCAATCTATCTACAACTTTACCAGATCTTCATAGAGATGTATCTCAGGCAGATCATGCTCAAGAAGTTAAGAAGTTGTTAGACAAACATAATAAAGAGCTAGCACAATGATAGAATTTTCAGAATTTTTAGCTGAAGCCGCGGCAGCAACAACAGGCGCAATTAAACATCTAACACATCTAGCAGGCGAAGAGCATTTCTACGGTAAAGCAAGATCAAATACAGATTTAGATAGATTAGAACAACTACATAAATTTGCCAAAGGTGAACCATCCAACGTATCAAGAGTAGGTATTAAAGCAGACGGTTCCCCCTCTTTTGAAATGGGACATGTAATAAATTCTCATACAGGCAAAAAAGAATTTGGTGTGGCATATAAAGGTGCATCCAAAGGATATTCTTTTAATGAAAAAGATTTAAAAGAAAAGTTTGGAGACAAACCCGGTCTCCATGGTAAAATGGCTCAACTATTAGAGCACGGTAAAAAGATAATGTCACCGTTAGATGGAGTTGTGCAAGGCGACTTCATGGGCAGTAAAAAAGACAAGACTATATTTCCAGAAAAAGGAAATAGAATGTCCACTAAAGAACAACTAATTAAATATTCTATTCCTGCAGATTCAGACGAGGGGAAAAAATTAAAGAATGCTAAGATTAGTGTTGCTCTGCATACTAGACTACACGGTGATCAAAGAGAATACAATATTGATACTAGTAAATTTGAACATGCTAGCCCTGATGTGCACGTATTTAATAATAAGTTAAACAGAGGAAATATTAATTATACCCCAGAACATCAAGCAGAATTTAAAAAACATTTTAATAATGCAAAAGAATCCTTTGCAAAAATAAGAGACCACGATGGCTTGGTTGAAGGACACTCTGAGCATTTACAGACATACATAAATAAAACTGTAAGAGAAGGTACACAACCAAATCCTGCAGGATATAAGAAACACCTATCGGAAAAACTTCAAAAAGACGTTGACAAGGTAAAGACTGCAGCTGCCAAGCAAAAGAAACTAACACACCATGATAGCATGGTTCATGAAGTAGAAGAGAACAAGGATCAATTCCAACACCTATTTAATGCTCATAAGAGTTTAGATAAGGCAAAGAATGTATTACTCGATAGATTAGAAATGAGCGGTCAAAATCAGGAACATACTATTAACGGCAAACAAGCTAAACCAGAAGGGTTTGTCGTTGGATACAAAGATGGCTCTGTATCTAAAGTTGTTAACCGAAGCAAAGAGGGATTCTCTGGTCAGAATCTAAACAAATGATAAATTTCAAATCTTACCTTAAAGAAAAAACAATACTAGATGAATTGTTTGATGTAGTAGAAGACTATATAGAGACTTTATCCGCAGAACAAGGTATTGACTCCGAAGCTCTTTGGGAACACTACAAAGATATGGATGACGATATTCTTTTTGGTTTAGCCGAGGATTGGCAAGATTCTAAATATAAAAACCCAGCGGGTGGCTTAACCAAGTCAGGTGTGATGGCCTACAGAAGAGAACATCCCGGATCGCATCTGCAAACTGCTGTTACAACTAAACCATCTAAATTGAAGAAGGGAAGTAAAGCAGCAAATCGTCGCAAGTCCTTTTGTGCTCGCATGGGCGGTATGAAGAAGAGATTAACATCTGCGAAGACTGCACATGACCCAGATTCAAGAATAAATAAAGCGCTACGCAAGTGGAATTGCTAATGCTCGTATTAACAGGGTACATAGCAAGTATAACATCGAGTCAATAGATAGTCAACACATTTTGGATAACTTTGGAGTAGTATATGAGTTGGTTTAGGCACCGCCCAGGCAGGAAATTTCCTACTAAAAAAACATACCCTATCCCCCCGCTACCTAGTAATCCAAAACCTCAACAGCAATCACCCAAAGACACGGAATAACCAAATACCTAAACATATAAATAATAGGTTGCATCAACATTATATTCAAATGGATTTTAAACAATACCTAAATGAGGCCGCTAAAAAGGCCAAGGAAAAGGAAGAAGAATCAACGGCAGTAATGTCGTTTGGTCGCTTCAACCCACCTACGATTGGTCATGAGAAATTGATCCATAAGACTGAGGAAGTCGCACAACAACATGGCGGCACCGCCCATATTGTAGCATCCCATAGTGAGGGAACTGCAAAAAATCCTGTACCTCAAAAAGCAAAACTTGGTTACTTACATAATATAGTTAAACCAAGTACAGAACTTTCGGGTTCTTCCAAAGAAGAACCAACAATACTACATGCTGCAGCAAGATTGCACAGACAAGGCCACAAGCATTTGGTAGTGGTTGCTGGTAGCGATAGAGTAAAAGATTACCAGGATTTGCTCAATCAATATAATGACGGTAAAAAATATCCACATGGTAGTTATAAATTTAAATCAATAAAAGTTGTTTCTGCAGGTAGTCGAGATCCAGATGCGGAAGGTGTTGCAGGAATGTCTGGCACAAAAATTAGAGAATATGCTCGTAAAGGTAATACTGCCAAGTTTAGATCAGCATTGCCCGATGCGTTGAAGGCAAGCGCTAATGAAATCATGGGCCATATTAAAGCTGCTCCTTTAAAAGAAGAGATTGATCCTATTAGAGAAACATACATAAACAATCAAATTTACAAAATAGATGATGTTGTTGAGGCAATGAATGGTGACAAGGGGCCTATTGTATTTAGAGGGTCATCCTATGTTACTATCAAAATAGCAGAAGGAAAAACCGTTAAGCATTGGATCAAAGATATTAAAGAATCATCTAAGACAACTCCCGTTATTATTAAACCTGTTAGAAAAATTATGGAAAAACAAATACCCGTTTTATTTTTGCCTAAGCAAAAAGTAGAACAGATTTTAAATAACGAAACTGATAATTCAAAAGAGGTACAGAGTACCGATGGCAAGGAGACCATTACAATGTCTAATTTAAGAAAAAGAATTGCTGAAATTACAGAAAATCATTTGACAGGTGTGCACACATCTTCAGATAATTCTGTTGACGTAGCCAGAGGTCTTCCTGATCCAAGGACTGCGCACAGGGATATTAATATAACATCTGATAAAAATGTTTATAATGGTATTGATAAAACGATAGACGACCAGGGTTACCCTGATAAGCCATTGGGGTTGGTATCCTTCAAAACATTTATAAACAATCCCGAAGTGCAGGCAGCGGAATTAGATAAGATGGAGCAAGAAGCAGAAGCACAATTAGCTAAGGCAAAATTACAGCAACACACATCAGCCTATAATCAGATGAAAAAACACAAGGCAATGGATCATATATGAATCAGGATTTAATTGATGCAATGAACAGGGTATTTGCCGATACCTATTTAATGTATTTTAAAACGCATTCGTATCATTGGAATGTCGAAGGCCCCAATCATCCTCAATATCATCATTTTTTAGAAATGGTTTATACAGAGGTTTATGCAGTAATAGATACCATTGCAGAGCATCTCAGAGCATTGGATGCATATGCTCCATATGATCTATTAAAAATTTATAATTTGTCCATAGTATCAAAAGACGAAAATCCTGAAATTGATGCAAGAACAATGATGCAAAATTTACTTGATGCAAACAATGTGGTTTTATTATCATTACACAGAGCATACGATGCTGCAGATAAAGCAACGTCGTTAGGTGTATCTAATTTCTTACAGGATAGAATTATTGCTCACGAAAAACACGGCTGGATGTTAAAAGCAACATTAAAATGATATCCTTCAAAGAGTTTATCAAAGAAGAAGTAACCGAAGAAGAAATCGATGCTTTGATTGAAAGTCTCGAATGGGAAGATGTGATACATTTATTTGATGAAGAAGATATGATTATTGAAGATATTTCTGCTAAGGAACGAATTAAAAAGAGTCAGAAATTAAAGTCAAGAAAAGTTTTAATGGCATTAGCCAGAAAAGTCAAATTAAAAAGATCTGCAACTCTTGGCACACTAAAAAATAGAACTAAGACAGATGCCAGAAGAATGATTATAAAAAAAATGTTAAAGGGTAGAAGCAAGAAAAGTCTATCTGCTACTGAGAAAAATTCAATTGAAGCAAGAACATCTAAAGTAATGACTATGATGAATAATTTGCCAACAAAACTATTGCCTAAAGTAAGGCAATTGCAAAGAGATAGATTAGTAAGAGGTAAGAAATGAAAACATTTTCAAAAATAAGAAATGAAGCATACGCAGATATGCTCAGTAGAAAAGAAAAATTGCACAATCGCTCTAACGATGCATACAAAAAGGGTGACCTACCTACTATGCACAAAGCGCATTCTTTGGCTATGAAACAAAACAAAAGAATACAAGCCAAATATCCTGACGAGGATGCTAACCGTATAATGTCAGGCGCAAGTAAAGATTACCAAGGTGGTAGAAAATATACAGGTGACTCCGTAGAATACCCAGAAGATACAAATGTTATTGGTGAGGGTGAGCGTGGATTATGGGATAATATACACGCTAAAAGAAAAAGAATTAAGGCTGGATCTGGTGAACGTATGCGTAAACCTGGAAGCAAAGGCGCACCTACGGCCAAGGCTTTGAGAGTTTCTGCGGAATCAACGCAGTTCGATGAATATTCGAATGGTGTGGCGGAAGCAACCGGCGATGTAAAATTTGATAAGATGCTTAAAGGTATTACCAATAAAAAAGAAGTAGCTAAGCAACAGAAAACAGATACTAAACAACAGGCGCGCGATGCTTTTAGCGGTATGTTTGGTGGAGGCAATCCTGCAGATAAACTTAGCATCAGAAAGAAAGGCGTGACAGCTAATGAAGATCATACGAAAAATGATACTCCATTTGATGGTCCATATAAGAAAACTTCTGGTGATGGAACCGTAAAAGATAAGTCTGGTGCAGTGCACACCCCAATGAGTCGCGTAAAACATCTTGCTCGTCAGGCTATGAAACAACAAATGAAAGAAGATATAGATTTATTCTTTGAAGACAAAGACAAAGAAGAATATGACTATGAGGGCGACATGGCTCGCGGTCAACTACAAAGTATCATTAACAATGCCCAACGAGTGCATGATATGTTGGAAGATAATACTAATATTGCTGAATGGGTTCAATCTAAAATTACTCTTGCAGAAGATTATATTAGTACAGTTGCTAATTATATGATGAGTGAAATAGATGAAGCCAAAAAAATGAAAGGCGAAGATCCTTGCTGGGATAATTATAAAATGATTGGTACAAAAAATAAAGGTGGAAAACAAGTTCCGAATTGTGTGCCTGAAGAAGTAGAACATACCGACGAATCGAGGCAAGTATATTACATCAATAGTCATAAGAATCAAGATCCAGCAGTAGCACAAGCCAAAAGAATACGAAATAAAATGGCTAAACCTAAAATGCTTAATTTAAAAATGGGTGAAGCATATAGTGCCAGAGATAGATTGGCAATGGCATTAAACAATGAAAAGAAAAAACGTGAAGATCACGAAGCAGCACAGGCAGCAAGAGAATCTGCAAAAAAAATGTCTCAGCAAACTGCACAACCTGAACAAAAAATTAAAGAAGGTATTGCAAGTTTAATATCTAACAATATTAAAAAAGTAACTGCAACCAAACCCACTCCCCAGCAAAAGGCCGATATTAGGCTTAATAAATAAAAAGAACAATAGAAGGAAACCATTATGAATTTACCAGATCCAACAAACCATAGAATCTCTAATAGCTTATTTGATGCTATTAATAAAGTGAGACGCGGAGAATCTCAACAATTAGTTGAGAATGAAGAAGCTTCTGTAGAAGAAGGCAGAGTAGATGGTGCACACTATTGCGCTACTCATGTAGAACATTCTTTATATGGGGAAGGTGAATGCATCTCCGAAGATCACGCTGCACCGGATGAAAATGGAAACATTTCCTGGTACAACGTTAAATTTCCTGATGGCAATCGCAGAATTCAAACCGAAGCAATGAAAATTAAAAAAGCTAAAATGCACGAGCATGCTATTAAAGATGGCGAAACTATTGAAGAAGCAGACACCGTAGAAGAAGGTAATGATGGTAATTTAGCAAATAACTATCCTCCATATGATAAAGTTACAAGAGGCGATGTAATTGCTGGTCGTTTAGGTAAAGACCAAATGGGTGGTAAGAAAAAAGTTAAATCGGATGCTTCATCTGTAAAAGAATCTAGATCTAAAGGTACTGCATTTGATATGTCCATGCCAAGTCAAATTCCAAAGGCACCTGGCGAATTGACAGGCCATTCTGCTAAGAAAACTAAAACCGGTGTTGAATATACTAAGAATCCACCTAAGCAGCCCAAGGATACCGGTGTTCCTCATTCTCCAAAAAAGAAAGCAATGAAGGAAGGTATTTCTCAGACTGTTATCAATTATAATGATTTCGTTTTAGAAGTAACAGATAATCCCACATACGGAGACTATCTAAGAGCATTACAATCTATGGTTGGACAAACAAGCGAAGACGTCCAACAAGAAATCGTTACAATTGCTACAGAAGCATTCAACGAAAATTACACAGACGTAATTATCGAATCACAGACCAAGAAAATCTTTGAAAGCAAGTTCGAAGATATTCGTATGTCTGGCGGAAAAGTTTTAGGCGAAAATTACATGGTTGATTCTGGCGAGCCTTATGTTGAGTATACTGTAGAAAAAGATGGCAAGGCCATTCAGTATGTTCATTTAGGAACAATTAAGACAGTTTAATTTAACAGACAGTTCAAGGTCTATAGCTTGATCAAAGACATTCAAAGGAGAATACAATGTCACAATGGGGAAATAAAGATAGAAGAGAAGTAGGTGTGCTAGTTCAGGCCTTTAACGACTCAAACGTAATTACAGCGTTGAATACAGGAAACGTTGGTAATAGCACAAGTCCTTTTACTGCGGCAAACGGTTTTATTGTTGGTAATAAATTACTGATAAATGCCAATGTAATAAATCTTGCGTATAATCAAAATACATATACTATTGCATCAATTATATCAAGCAATACCTTAACATTGGACGCTGTATTTTCTGGTAGCAATACCTCAGTTGCTAATATTGCTATACAAGAACAACCTAAATGGATTAGAACATTTGGTTTGGGCGCAAAACAAGGCAATGCAACAGTAGTTCCAGGTAGATCACAAAATACTATCACTGCTCGTAATGTTTACGGTATAGATAGAAATGAAGCTAATATCGCAGGCAATAAAGCAAATGGTTTTAATTCTGTAGGTTGGGTACACTATAAGACATGGACAACAAGTCAAGGTTCCGTTCGTCACAGAGTAGAGCCCTTGGTAGCAATGTCAAAGAACTTTAATGCTAATGCAACAGGTGTATTGAATCAAACTGATGCGTTTGATATGGGCACATCGGCAGATAGAATCCTTCCTAACTCTTAATCAATAGATTAATTTAAAGAAAATATAGAATGGCAGATTTAAAGTTATCCGACTTAGCCTCCTCTCTCAATATAACTGATGACACGTTTTTTTACGCAGTTCAAGGGGGCATAAGCAAAAAGTTAGGTTCAAATATTTTCTTCAAAAACATAGTTGATGCTATTTTAAAAGGTGGCCTTACGTTAGAGGGTGTTCAATTAATTAAGGCCACCGATACTAATAAGACTATTAGTTTAACTAAATCTAGAACTGAATTTGATGTAGGGCCTTATGCGGTAACACCGATTTTACCAAATAGCCCTACGGATGGTTTGGTAAAAATACTTACACTTGCAAATGTAGCAGGTGGTTCTGTCTATCTATCTACAGATAATTCAAATGTATATCCTAATGCCTGGATATCACTGAAGAGTGCTGGCGATAGTGTAATGCTACTGTACAGTAGCAACACTTATTCAAATGGTTGGTTAATTCTTGGAACGTCTCCCGGCGTAGAAACTAGTATAACATTAGCAGCTGCTAACGTATCTTTTCAACGAGTTAGACAAGCAATTAGTGCTGGCGACGAAACGATTGTTTATAATCAGGCAAATGGTACTATAATTGTTGGAGATATTACTAAACTATTATCCAATGTTAATCTGGCTAATGTAACTACAGATAATTTGCGCGAGGGTAACACAAATTTATACTTTACTAATACTAGAGTAACAAATTCACCTATCGTAAAAGAATTAAATAGAAAAAATGCAAACATAATTTATGTTTCCACAAGTGGCAATGATGCTTTAGATGGTAGATCAATGGCAAATGCTGTTGCCAATATTCATACTGCATTATCCAGGACTTTTGAAAAATGGTCAGTCCATGTAATGCCAGGTAAGTATACTCTATATAATAACCCAGTCACTATTCCCAAAAGAGTATCTCTAATAGGGAATGATTTAAGAACTTGCGATATATTTCCTCAGAATATAACATCTGATATGTTCTATATGAACACAGGCGCATATGTAAATGGATTTACATTTAGAGGTCACGAAGCAGCTAATCCAAATAACGTTAAAGCTGGTCCTGCAGTATTTTCTTATAATCCAGATGGCTCAGCAGGCAATATTACAACTAGTCCATACATACAGAACTGTTCATCAATTACAACTACAGGCACAGGCGTTAGAGTAAATGGTGCATATGTGGGTGGTTTAAAGTCAATGGTATTGGATGCGTTTACACAATTCAATGAAGGTGGTATTGGTATACACTTATTGAATCAAGGCTATATGCAATTAGTTTCATTATTTACTATTTGTTGTCAATATGCTGTACTTGCGGAATCCGGCGGGTTTGCCTCTATAACAAATTCAAATTCATCGTTTGGTACATATGGTTTATATGCTGACGGGGTTGGTACTAGAGTATACGGCGGTATAATTCTAGAACAGTTAACAAGTAGAACTGTAAGATATCTAGGTAATACTTTACCAAAATTAAATGATAAAATATTAATAGCAAATTATAATCAAGATAAGTGTTTTAGAGATACCGGTTTAATTGTTGATTCTTTTGCTTTGGATTTGGCATATGGTGGTAATACTCAATCTAGATTTTCTGGTCTACAATATTGGTCACAAGGTGTAAATAATTTAATAGATCAAACTGTTGAAGTACAAAATGCAATGACGTATCTAAAGAACTTAGCAACGAATGTTGTTGTTAATAGTACTTCTTGGGATAATAGTGCTTTAGTTCCATATCAAACAGCAAACAATCAGGTAATTATTAGTGGCGCACCCGGCGATGCTACAGCTGCTCGAGCAATTTCTAATCTATTTGGTACGTACAATAGCATATTTGTTGATGGGATATTTGCAGTTACCGATAAAATAATTCCAAATAGATATGGTAATACGCAATTGGCATCATGGACAAATGCTGCGAATCTATTGCAGCAAAACAAGAATTTCATGCAATCCGAGGTTGCAGCGTATTTTGGTAATTTGTATCCATATGCAACATATTTGCCGGGTAAATCTATATTTGTGGACGTTGGTCAAATTATAGATTCAATTACATTTGATATTAAGTCTAGTAATTTAGGGTACGAAACTAATAGACAAACTGTAACTAAAGCAATTTTAAATTATGCATATAGTTCCGAATTAAGTCAGATTGAAAACCAAAAACCACAGACAGCTGGCGCATTTGCATTTATTAAAACATTTATAGATGAAGTTTTATACAAACAAACAATAGCAAATACTTATCAAACAGCATATGTGCAAAACACAAACTTCACAGGTAACGTAACAGCTGCAGAAGTTTCAACAGTTCGTGCAAGAATAGATGATATTACAGATATTATTTTAAACGGTCCGCAAGGATTAGAAACCACTATTCTGCCAATAGGGTTGACTGCAAATACTAATTCCAATGTTGATCTTGCTACAAAAATAATTTTCGCAAATAGAGATTTTATTAGAGCAGAAGTTATTGCTTATGTTAATTTAAATTGGACAGATATAAGTAATGGTACTCGTAACTTCTATACGGTAGGTGAAACTACTAATCTAATTGCAAATAGTTGCATAATTACTTTTGATGAAAAGATATTAGCTGTTGACAGACCACTTGCAAACAGTACTGGCAATTTCCATAGAGCAAGTTATTTACAAACAAGTACACACACATTTGAATATGTTGGTGCAGGCAATTCTTTAACAGCCGCTTTACCATTTAATGGCGGAAAACCAATACAAGAATACGAAGTTGTTTCCGTAAATGGTGGCTCTGTTTATTATACCAGTACAGACCATAAAGGTAATTTTAGAATTGGTGATGAATTACTAATAGATAGAGCAACAGGTACTATTAATGGTAGAACATTTAACAAGAGTTTGTTTGCAGTTATGACACCATATATATTGGCATTACAATAAAGGATAAAAATGGCTACCCTAGTTCCCTTAAATACATTTAAAACGATTGCGTCAAACCTATATACGTATGATACTATATTGTATACTACACCTTCAGAAACTGCAACAATTATATTGACTGCCCAAGTAAGTAATATTGCTGAACAAGCGGCTAACGTAACATTATTTCATAGATCAAATGTGTTAACAAATGGTTTTAGAGTAGTTACAGATACAGAATTGGTAAAACGTTTTGAGGTTAATAAAAATGATGCAGCATCAGTTATAGTAGGTAAAATTGTATTAGAGGAAACCCAATCTATTATTGCCAAAGCGGGCGCAAACGCACATTTAAAAATTCTTGTAAGTTTATTAGAGACATCGTTACAGTAAAATGGCACTACAAAATTTAAGCGGCAAAGTACGCACAGCAACTGGCAATATATCTTTAGATAGATATAATTTCTTACAGCTATCTCAGGCAGAACCAAATTTAGGTTTACCGGGTGCGCTTGGATATTATTTACGGGGCGATCCAAATGGTACAAGATATTGGTCACCGCTGGATGCAAATACTTCAACCTTAGTTAGATATGATTATGTAACAGCAAATGCAACAACAACATTTGATAACACAACAAATAGTTTAGCGGGCACTTATTTAACATTTAATTCAAATACTGATCCTGTTTTAGTCTGGGTCAATGGTGTTTTAATTTCGCCAGGTGGTCCTTTAGAAGCAGCGGACTATACGGTAACATCTAATTCTGTTATACTTTCAACTGCAACAGTAGCCGGCGATATTGTTTCAATATTACCCGTTTTAGGTGGTGGGCAAGGTCCAGCTGGTCCTATTGGTGCTACTGGGCCAGTTGGGCCTATGGGTTCTAATGTAATTGTTACAGGCCCCACTGGCGCAACAGGTCTTCGCGGTGCTACAGGATCTATAGGACCAACCGGCGCAACAGGGCCCGTGGGTGCAACTGGTGCTCAGGGAAATGCCATTGTGGGTGCGACCGGCACAACCGGACCAACGGGATCAACTGGCTCAACAGGGAGCACAGGACCAACTGGTGCAACGGGTTTAACCGGCGCAACGGGTCTAACTGGCGCAACAGGAGTGGGTGCATCGGGCGCAACCGGAACAGGAGCAACAGGTCCGATTGGCGCTACAGGATTCACCGGGGCAACCGGCGCGAAAGGCTCAACAGGTTCAACCGGTGCAACCGGCGCGAACGGCTCAACAGGCGCAACAGGATTGGGTGCAACGGGCGCAACAGGATTGGGTGCAACGGGTGCAACTGGCCTACCTGGCGCAACGGGATTAACTGGCGCAACAGGTCCGATTGGCGCAACAGGTGCTACAGGAATTGGCGCAACTGGCGCAACCAGCATTATCCCAGGAGCGACGGGTCCTAAAGGCTCAACAGGCGCAACAGGATCAATTGGTTCACCGGGCCTACCTGGCGCAACGGGATTAACTGGCGCAACAGGTCCGATTGGCGCAACAGGATTATCGATATCTAGCACCACAATTTCTGTAACTGGCCTTGGCGCCAACCAAAACTTCTATCCCGTTTTTGTTTCTGGATTTGGTGTACAAACTCCATGCGTGAGCGGATTTGGAAATTTTTACTTTAATCCTGCAATTAATACTTTATATGCCACAACCTTCTCAGGAACAGCAACTTCTGCAAACTATGCTGACTTGGCAGAAAAATATTTAACCGATATAGAATATCCGGTTGGTACCATAGTTATGATAGGTGGAGAAAAAGAAGTAACTATTGCAACTATGCATTATCCCAATAGAATAATAGGTGTTATTTCTGATAAACCTGCATACTTAATGAATTCGGAATTAGAAAATTCTCAAGCAGTTGCACTTAAAGGACGCGTTCCAATTAGAATAATCGGAACTTGTAGTAAGGGCGATTTATTAACCGTATCTACAAATCCCGGCATTGCGGTAAGAACAGATATTAATAATTTGCCGATTAGGTTTATTGCATTGGAAGATAAAACTACACATGAGGAAGGCATAATTGAAATTGCCTTAATGTAATATGATAACATTGCAAGAATTTGAAAAAATAATAGAAAATAATTTAATATACCAACAGCATTTATTGTATTATATAGATACAGAAGGCAGAGAAAATACTATTAATGATATAGGACATTTACATTCTGTATATAATCATTGTATAAAACTTGAAGGTTTGGAAAAATATAATGAAAACATTTTTAATTACTGTAAATCATTTTCTCACAATGGGCCAGTGACCTGCCATGCCTTTCGGTCATTCAAAAATTCAAAAAGTTTCCCAGAGCATACCGACCCCGACGATGTATTTGTTGAGGTCATACATGGTTCTCTAAATTTAATACTTGGTGGTAAAAGTATTATACTTAATAAGGGCAAAACAATATTCATACCCGCAAATACAAAACATCAGGCAATTAATGATGAGGAATCTTTAATTCTAAGTTTTGGTTTGGAAAAATTTTTAATAGACAAATTACCTAAAATATAATATAATTGTTTAATGAAAAATGCTTTAGTTTATTTAAAAACAACAGAAACCTGTAACCTAAATTGTAAACATTGTTTTACTAATGGTATTAACGGTGCCAAAGTTTATTGGAATACTGATTTAGTTATAGATTGGATAACCAGACTAAAATCCTACGCCCCAAATTTAGATAACGTACACTTTGAATTTCATGGCGGAGAACCTTTTCTTGTCCCTGTTTCTGAAATGAAAAAGGTTTATAATTCTTGTAATGGTCTTTGGAATAATATGTCCTGGTGTGCAACAACAAACTTGACGTACAAACTTGATTCTGAAATTATAAATTTTGTAAAAAATCAACTCGGAAATAGAGTAGGTACAAGTTGGGATCCAAAAATAAGATTTGCAAATACTAAACAATCTGATCTTTGGTTAAAAAATGTAAAAACTTTACTCAATGAAAGCGTAACTGTAAAGCTTTTTATTAGTGTAACTAAAGATACTATTAATATAGACCCAATTCATTTACTTAGCTGGATAAAAATACTCGGAGTACAAGAAGTATCATTTGAAAGATTGACGGGTAATGGTAATGCAAATTTGCATCCGGAAATATTTCCTTCTAATTTGGAACAGGATGCATGGTTTTTAAAAATGCATGAACAAACTGTTCAGTATGATGCAAGAAAATGGTTTTCTAATGATTTTTTAGAAGATGTATATATTAAGTTTGAGAGCGGATTTAATAAATCTGGCACTTTTTGTAGAAATTGTGAGGAAAAATTATTTACAATTAATGCAGATGGGACAATCGCAGGTTGCCCAAATAGCGCCCCAGAAAACTATTTTGGAAAAATAACTGATAGTATAGAACAGCTTTTAACAAATCCTGCTCGCATAGAAAATATTGCCTGTGAAAGAAGCGGGGACACCCGGTGTTATTCCTGCGAAGTTTTTGAGTATTGTGGTGGAGATTGTCACCAATTATCATGGCAAGATGACGTATGTGGTGCACCAAAAAGTTTAATGAAATCTCTGGCAGGTATAAATATTATATCAAATAAGATTATTAATATAAGGAAAGAAACATGGCGGTACTAACCAATCCCGTTAACGAACGTAATATAATAAGCAGATTCCAAGACTATATGTATACCAATTGGCAGGGTGTGACTTGGGGTACGAATAATTTGCCCACATATGCCCCAGGAACAGCATATGCGACTGCAGTTATACCCACTAGTGATATGGGCGGCAATAATTATGACAATCCTAACTATCCACCCAATGACCCATTTATTGGGAAAATGGATGGCAACCCTGCCGGTGTCGGTGACCAAATTATTGCAGAGAGGATCCATACTTATCTTAGTTATTTTACATCTCGGTATCTCAAAATAAGAAGTGTCCAGGCTCGTTTATTTGTTAATGGGACTGGTGGCAATAACGGAACTAAGCCTACTGCGGGTTTCGTATACGATGTAATTGCTGTAGCATATTTAAACTTTTCTACCGGGCAGACGGGGTTGAGTGATTATGTAACGCCTGCACGCGGGGCAGTAGACACAAATTTACAAATATCTACATACTCAATGGAAAATTTTATGGAAAGATGTAGAACAGCGTATCAAAATTATGCGAGAAATCAGAGTTATGTGTACGATGCCACAGTTTGTCATGCATCATGCCATTCAGCATGCCACTTTGCCAGAGGAAGAAGATAATGAATTTACCAAATACTATAATTAACACTATTGCACCTATTTCAATTGAAGATTTAAAAAAATATTTTGAAAATAAATCTGTTGAATTTATAATAGATTATACTAATAGTAAAATTAAAGGCACAAAACTGTTAACGTATATTTCTAATTTGGATATACCATGCGATATTAGCTTTAATGATAAAAATGAACAGGAAGAACTTTTAAAGGAATATTTAAATTCTACAGTTCTTTGTTCTATTCCAAGTTTAGAAATTTTAACAATAAATTTATTGTTAGAATATAAAGAAATAGATATAGAAAATTTGATACCCCATAAAAATTTTATACAAGATAATTTGGAAATCATAAAACAATGGGAAAGTAAACTAGACAGTTTAACACTATTTAATATGTATATTGTGAATTCCCCGGAAATGCAAGAATTTGCAAAAGGATTTCCTGTAGATGAAACTGAAGAACTAACAGGCATAAATTTTTTATCTCTATTAAAGCATGAGCTTTTTTATATTTACTATGGCAAGATTAAAGAATCAAATTTGAAGTTTTATACCAAATATTTCAGTGAATATATGTTTAGAGGAAAAAATTTATACTCATACTGGGCAACCGAAAATAACCCATTATTTTTGTTAACTTTTGGAATATCTGAAGGATTACAATTAATAGAAAATAAAGAAGAGGAATCCAATGTTGCACCTATTTGACGATGTATTCTTACAACAAGATAAGCATATCGACACTTTTAATTATCGCGTAGTTATATCGAAAGAATATGCTACGGACGATCTTAAAGATGCTTCAGTGTATCCAAAAACATTAAACACGGGTAAAACTTGGAATGAGGCGTTGGGCGACATTTCTTTTTCAGATTTTATACGCAACCTTTATGCTATAAAGGGAGAAAAAATTGTTATATTTGCAGATGAAGAAAATTTTTCTAAGATAATAGTATCTTGGTTAAAATCCACTACGAATATGGATAAAGATTCTTTTGAAACTTTTGCGGATTGCTATGGGCATAAAATGCAGGTATATAGCAATCCGTGCGATTCTTTAATTTCTCGTATAAAATCCTTATGGGATACTGCAGAGGTGTCTGATTTTTCTGATTTAGATTTTTCGCCTTCTATAGAATTTATGTTGGCAACAGCATTCTATGATAGAAACTTTAGTAAAAAAGAAAAATTAAAAAAATTATTTGCACGGTTTATTAAACGAACATATGAACTATACATCTTAGAGGTAAGAAAACATATAGATACCTATATATTGGATGACGATGCACAAAAAATATTGGGAGGTCATTCTAAAACAATTAAAAATTATTTAGAATTAGATAAAATGTCAGTTTATAAAGCCCCATATTTTAAAAATCTTGACGGCGCGCCATACTTTAAAAGTTATCAACCTGGAAAGAATTCAAAGCTTGATTTATCTTTGATAAGTGATAAAGATGTAAAAGATTTATGTAATGTTACCGATGAATTTGCTATTTCTATTATGGGTTATAGTAATCCCGGAGGATCATCTGGGACATCTGATGTGGATTTTTCAAACGTTCCTTTTGCAAAAATGATGACTGATTCTAGAAATTGGCCGGTGTGGATGTCTGAGGACACTAAAGCATTAATAATAAAAGATTTGACAAATGCGGGCCATGATGGTGATCCAAGTTATAATTTTAAATATATGGATTCTGCAAGAAAAGAAATTTTGTCGGAAGAAGATTATAATAACGTTTTAGACGATAATCTTAAAGAAAAAATTGCAATGATTCATATTCCGCTTGATTTAAGAGAACAAATACTTTTTGTACTTTTACCATATATTAAATCTTTAGCTCAGCAAAAAATGAGAGAAAAATTATTTAAATTTACACTAAAATGATACCCTATGAATTAATTGATAAAAAAATTATAGATTATGCAGAATTAGTTATTTGTCTTTTTGATCATTGCAATCTTAAGTGTGTATTTTGTCCTCAAGATCATACCAATACACAAGGTGCATCTGAAAAAGAAATACTTTCCAAAGTCCCAGGAATCGTAGAATGGATCAATAATAATAAAAGATCTACATATTTTAAATTACATATAATGGGTGGAGAAATATTTCAAGATATTTGGATTCAAGAAGAATTTTTAAGTATATATCAAAGATTCATAGATAAAATAAAAAGTAAGGTGGATACCGAAAAAACACTAGTTTTTAATTTTGTTACAAATTTAGTTTTTTTTGAAACTAAAAAAGTTTCAGATTTCCTTGAAAAAAATAATTTAAAAATATCAGTATCATACGATCCCCATGGTAGATTTACTAATACTCAGTTTGATATCTTTAAAAATAATATAGAAATTTTTAAAGATAAAATTGAAATGATATCCTTGGTAATGACAAAACAAAATATTGAAGCTGTTATAAAGGGCGATTCATATTTTGATTATTTGTATAATAATTTCAGATGCGATTGGGATTCTTTTCTACCATCAATAAGTATTTCTGAAACCTTAATGCCAAAAGAATCAGACCTATTAAAATTTTATAAACACTTGGTTGATAATTACCCTTTATGTTTGAATATATCATATTTTACAGAAAATTCTAGAGAAAATAGAATGTCCTGTACAAGAGGCAATAGTTATACAGTTATGTATGATGGTACTAATCCTGCCGGATGCTCAGGATCTGTTTTATTAAGAGATAGTAGCACTAAAAATTTAGGTTCTACCATCATAATACAAAAATTCTTTGATCAATACAATTGTTTCGAATGTGAATATTTTAAAAAATGCCCTTTTACTTGTTTTATAAAAAATGACTATAAAAAAATTGTAAGAGATGTGGGTGAGTGCGTCTTTAAAGAGACTTTTAAGTATGTTGAAATTAAAAATAGCATTCATTAATCCCCCTCACGCTGACTGGTCTTTAGTAAATAATTTGACATATTTACTATGTCAAAGTCACTATACACGTTACGGTAAATATTCTAAAAATGTAGAATGGTTGCCAGCTCCTTATAAATGGGATATGTATCAGACTATAGATGAGGTAATTGAAGAAATACAAACAGCAGATATAATTTTATTTTCTTCATATGTCTGGAATTACGATATATTAGATAATATAGCAAAAACAATTAAAAATAAAAATTCAAATAAAATTACAGTATTAGGTGGCCCGCATATTGGTACCAATGACAATAAATTTTTAGAATCAAGGATTGATTATGATTTTATATGCCAACCCACTAAACCTGGAGAAGTATTCGTAGAAGATTTAATTGATTCCTGGTTTACCTCAAATGGCAAACCTAATAAAAAAGATGTATCGTGGGAATTGCAATCTGAAAAAAATAAAACATATTTACTCGATATTAACTATTCAGTATATGAAGAACATGAAAAGTATTTAACTGAAATTTTAAATTATGCTTATACAAAACAAATGGAACCTTTTATTGTTTTGGAAACAACACGGGGGTGTCCCTATAAATGTGTATTCTGCGAATGGGGTGGAGGAATAGGAACAAAAATTTACAAAAAGCCATTGGATATAGTTAAACGAGATATTTTAGCTATGATCAAATGTGGGTATACTGGAGCATATTTAACTGATGCAAATTTTGGTGCTTTTGAAGAAAGAGATTTAGAAATATTTGAATTTGCATGGAATAATAAATTTAGTCTGACTGATATTTCGACTGTTAAATCCAAAGATTTAAATAGAAGAAAAAAATTAATTGATTCTTGGTTTAATATAGTTGGATCGGATATTAGAATAAAAAACCAAAAAGATGATAAATGGAATGATCTAATTAGAAATTCTATAGTGCCTACAGTTTCAATACAAAGTATATCAGATGAGGCAATGAAAGTTGCAGAAAGGATTGATCTTTCTTTTAAAGATAAAATTAAATTAAGTGAACATATTAAAAATAGATGCGAAGAATTTAATTTTCCTGTTCCTGCATTAGAATTAATATTGGGCATGCCAGGCTCAACAATACAAGATTTTTACGACGAAATGGAAATAATATGGAATTTTAAGGCATGGGGAAGTTATAGACATGACTATATGTTTCTTCCGGATTCTAGATTAAACGATAAAGTTTATAAAGAAAAGTATAACATTAAAACTGTAAAAGTTTATTCCGATATAGTAGACGAAGCTGGGTCTGATAGTTGGAATACATTGTATAAAAATAAAGTAAATTATTTTGAAACGATAAAATCTTGTTATTCTTTTACTGAAGATGATATAAAAGAGATGTGGTTTATGAATAATGCAGGTAATTTTTTAATAAAAAATTGCTATCATTTATTTGAAACATATATAACACCCGGAGATTTTGCCAAACTTAGTTTTAATATAATAAAGCAACTAGATGATTTTATTCCTATACAAGAAGAAATTGATGATATTTTTGACCAAAATTCTAAACCTAGATCAATAAGAATGTTACTAGGCAAATTTAGAATACAAACTATTGAAGAATTATTAATAAATAATTTGGAGATTATTAAAAGTGAGGTAATGGCATCATGTCTAGTATAGTAAAAGATATAGAAGAAAAGGGATTTTTTAAATTTTTGGAACCCGATGCGCTATCATTAATAAAAATTAATGATTTTAAATTATTGAATGTGGAAGAAAGATCTAGAGATAATGGTATCAAAGATATTCCTTTGGAATTAACTAATAGATTAAACACATTTGCATATTACTTAAAAGAAAAATATATAGATGCTAATTGGCATAATTCGAGATATAATAAATTTATCGTGTGGGACGGTGTAGATAAGGATAATCAAGGTTGGCATACTGATATGTTTGAGGGGTACGATTTATTTTTTCTATATTATTTTGATAATACTTATTTAGAAACTGGCGGAGCAGTCCAATTTAAATATGGGGATTGCGAAGAATCTTTTCAGCCAATTGCTGGAGATTTATTCCTAGTAAATAACGGTAAAAAGTTCTGGCATAAAGCAACACCATCTAGTATACAACGCCGAGTGGCATCTTTTGATTTTAATATATTATGACAGCAGAAGAATTATTCAAAATAAAAAATACAATAGGTGACGAACGAGATTTATGTGCAGAGTTATATAACCTTTGGATAACTCGCTTATACGATTGCCAAGATAATAAAGAAAAATATGAAATGTATATAAATTTAATATTCAATTTGGAACCATATACAAATTTACTAAAAGAAGAAATACGAGAAGTTAATAGAAAAATTTGCGAGATTGAAGGTGTAGAATCTATTGGCGAAACAGAATATACCAGAGAATGTAATAACAAATATGGATTCGAAAAACCTAATTAAAAAATTTACACACGATGGGTTTTTTATAGCAACCGGAAAAAAATACCATGATATTATATCTCCTTTATTAAGTGATATTATTTGGATACATGAGGGAGGTAAAAATAATGATTATCATCCAAAAGATATAAAAATTTATAACATAATATTACATCAAATACATTTACAGATTGCAAAAGATATTGTGGAACCATATTTTAAAGATTATACTATAGAAAAAAGACGCATTTGGGAAGGGGTAAACACCGATGCAACGGTATGGCATAATGATTTACGCGAAGGACCTAATTGTTTCTTTTTATTATATCATTCCAATATGAAAGATGATGGTGCAATTTATTTTAAAACTAAAAATTCTGAAGTTAAAATATATCCAACAGAAGGAATGCTCATTGGGGTAAATTGCAAAAATAATTTTTTACATAGGGCAGAAAAGTCTAAAAATAAAAGAATAGTATCATCTTACTATTTTAATATATGAATACGTATGATTTTTTTGTTAACGGGTATATACAAGGGCATTTTGCCGAAATAGATAATTATGATTTTTCTGAGTTTGTATTTTTAGATTGTTCTGAGAATGAAGACATTATAGATAACAATCCTATCATAGATAAAAAAGCACAAAAATATTTGAGTGAAATTTATGATATAATATTTGATAGACACTTATCTAAATTATTTCCAAACATAGAATTATTAGAAAAATCTATGTGGCAGGGAGTTGATACTAAATCCAAAGAATGGCACACCGATTATATGGTAAAGAAAAATTTTAATTCTAATCTGTTGTTATATTTAGATGATAACTATGGAAATAATATACAAGTTAAAAATCAAACTGAAGAATTTGTTATATATCCAAAACGAGGAGACTTTATGTGGCTAAATCAAAATAAAATTTTTCAGCATAGAGCAAAACATATTACAGGCCCAAGAAGACTAATAAGCTATGAAATGTATATTCCGGGATTAATGTAATGGACTTAATTATAAAACCAACTGAGGTATGTAATTTCAAATGTACTTTCTGCTCTTCAACTAAAATTAGTGAAAAACATACTTCAGTTTTAAATTTAGACTATGTTTTTAAATTTTTAAAACGATTTCCGAATACCAATACTATTATTGTTAATGGTGGCGATCCTTTGATGATGAAACCAAAATATTATTGGGATATAATAGATTATTTGGATAAAAATAATTTATCAACCACACTATCTTTAACTACTAATCTTTGGCCATTTTATAAACAACCTAAAAAATGGACAGATTTATTTTTAAATCCTAGAGTTGGTGTTTCTACAAGTTTTCAATATGGTAATGGGCGATTAAAAGGTGACTATACCCCATTTACCGAAAAAGATTTTTGGGATGTTTCTAATATGATGTTGGATAAGATTGGGTATAGACCACAATTTATTTCAGTTATCACGGAAGAAAATGAAGATACTGTTTTAAAGACTGTGGAACTTGCGAAAAAAATGAATGTGGTTTGTAAAATAAATTATGCAATGGCATCAGGAGATCAGGAAAAACCGTATCTACTTTCTAAAATATACAAACAGTATATAAATATTTGGAAAGCAGGTCTGCATCCTTGGGAACATAATACTTCGCAAATGTTGGGCAGATTGACTGGCAAAGGTACTACATGCCCTCAATCTAGAAATTGCGATTCCAGCATACGAGCATTGCAACCTGAAGGAGATTATTACTCTTGCGGATCCTTTGGAGACGACAAGGAAAAACCAATAGACTTTGAATCGGAAATGTCTGGAGATTTTTTTACTCCTTTGACAAATGATTACGATTTAAATACTATGAAAAATGCCTGTTATACCTGCCCAATGTTTTTAATATGTAATGGATGCCGAAAAACTGTGAAGGATCAGAAAAAGTTTGGTTTGGTAGAGGAACATTGTAAATCTATGAAACAAATTGCTGCAACTATCATAGAAGCAAATGGACTAGATATTGAGGTTACTCCTTACGAAGATGAGGGAAATTTTATAAGAAAGGTTATAAAAATACAAGATGTTACATTTGATAGAAAAAATTCATTTATTTAATAATGTATATATTTCTAATGATACACATATTGATGTTAATTTAGATAGAATTGTTATTTCTGAAAAAATTTCCGAACATATGTTAGTTTCCGCTGCAGGAAATCATCATGGAAAAATAATTGCCGCGGGCATGGATTTAGAGGATATAATAGGTAAAGAAAAAACATTTGATACTATTGAAAAAATGTTTTTGTATTTAAAATCTTTGGATACAAAAGTTATTATATATGCCAAAGAAAATATATTTTTAGATCTATTAATTATTTGGTTAGTTAATATTTTAAAAAAAACTAGTTTAGATAAAATATATTACATATATAAATCATTATTATTTCGTCTAACTGTTTTTACTAAAAGTCATCATATCTATAATATTAGTTTTAACGAGTTTTCTGAGAAATATAATAATCTTGTACAATATAAATTCAATACTCACGAATTTCTTTCTTTTGCTAGTGTGGAATATTTACTTGCGTCATATTTATACGATGGCAGTTATAAAAAAGAATTAAAAAATTCTTTAGTGCCGCTAATTAAAAAAGATCTTATCAAATATTTGTATGAAATAAAAGAAATATTTTTTGTTCATATTCTTACAGAAAGATTTACTAAAAAACTAAATTTAACAAAGAAATATACTTTTGAAAATTTTTACGATATAATAACAGATAACTCGGAATATGCAAAACTTTTTACGTGTGAAAGAATTTGGCAGGAACCTTTCATGTATACGTCATTTAATAATGAGATTACTTTTAGTAATATAACTAAAGATGATATAGAATTATTTAAAAAATTTAACAATATTGCGGGTAACAGTTGGAATGAGGAAAGCGTTTATACATACGTAAAATCTGATATTAATAAACTAGATTTTTTGCCTTGTTTTGTAAATTTTACGGATGATTTTTTAGAAAAAATAATTGAAACAGAAGCCACATTCGAGCATTCTGCAGGATCATTTTTCTCTATAGATTTGGGTACAGTCAATCACTATTTGATACAATCTATTTTAGAAAATAGACATAATAAAGAATATCTTAAATGTTATACATTAAATGAATAATATAATAACTCCATTTTTTACTAATATTCTAATAAAAGATTATGAAAAATCTGAACAATGGAATTGCGAATTAATTAATACTTTAAAGGCCCTATCGTTAAATGGTGAATATTGCGATTTGAGAAAAGATTTAAAAAATAATAAAAATACTTTTTTATTGACATACGATTATCACAAACTTTCCAAACCATATGTTATTACTGAGGAAACCTCATCTATGTTTCCTATAATAAAAGAATTGCGAGATATGTATATTGATTGTTTTTATGAATTAGCTTCAAGTTTTAAAAATAATATTCTAACAAAAGATGAAATAAAAAAAATATTTTTTAGTGATTCCGGCAATTTTACGGAATTAAAAAAGAATATGGTAGTGGGATTACATAATCACCCATCCAGAGCATTTGCTATATTTTACTTGTCAGATGTAGATAATAGTCAATATGGCGGTGAATTAATTTTACATGATCCTGCATTTCATGCGAATAAAGGATTTCATCCTAAGCAAAAAATTAAAATTAAAACTAAAAAAAATAGAATGATTATAGGGCCATCATATATTTGGCATGAAGTTAGTAAATTTTATGGAAAAGATCGATTTTGTGCTGTTGTGGATTTAGATAGAAAATGAAATATATTCTAACTGCTGGTACTAGTTATTCAGATGGTAAATGGCAACCCCATGATGATTTAGATGTGGATTTTAATTTTAAAAAATGGCCAGATTTAATATCCGAAAAATTAAATTTACCTGTTAAAAATATTTCAAAGACAGGTGCATCTAATATCTATTTGTATGACAAATTAATGTCCAATATATTGGAAAATCCTGAAAAAATAGATTTAGTGGTTGTTGGATGGACGTACGGATTAAAAACATCATTGTATGACCAGTATGACATTAATAACATTTACTGTGAAGATCATGATCCGAATTTTTTAGAGGAATTGAATTCTTTTTCCAAAAAATTAAAGGAACATATAGATAAAAAAGAATTGCATATGGAGTGTATAGAACAAACACTTAGATTAATTTGTTATCTTGATGATTTCTGTCAGATGAAACAAATTCCAATAATACATTTTCCATTAGTTAATATTTTTAGAACAGATATAGATCAAACTAAGTTTTTTGCTCAACTATTAAACTCAAAATATTTCAATAAAATAGATAATATGAATAATATTATTGGTTGGCCATCCGATAAAAAACTTGGAGGATATACTTTTTCATCCAAATATTCTAAATTTGTATTATCAGAAAAAGATAATCATCCTAATGGGATTGGACAACAATTTATTGCTGAAGAAATCTATAATAAATATATAAAAGTTTATAAAGGAGAACCCTGTGATAAAAACGATATTCCCTGTTAATGTGGTAATTAAGGATCATATTTTAGATGATAGTTGGAATGAGAAAATAAAAACAATAACATTAACTGTTTTTAAAGATTATATGGCACAAAATAATGCGAATAAATCTTTAATAGATGATGAGATACCTCTATTTACAGAAAATAATTTAAATAAGTTTCCAATTTTGCGAGAGTTGCAAAATTTATTTCTTGATGGTTTTTATGAATTAGCATCATCTTACGATGAAAACATTTTGACAAAAGATATGTTAAAAGTTATGGTATCTAAAAATTCAGGAAAGTTACCTTTCATGAAAACTGGAGAAAATAAATCTTTACATAATCATATTGGTGCGTCCGCATTTGGAATTTTTTATCTTAATGATATAGATAATAGTCAATACGGCGGGGAATTAATATTAAGAGATCCGGCTTTTCATTCTAATCTACATTTTCACCCCCCAGAAACATTTTCTGTGGAAACTAAAAAAAATAGATTGGTTGTAGCACCTGCTTATATTTGGCACGAAGTTAATACTTATACTGGTAATGAAGATCGACTTGCAATAGTTATAAATTTAGATATTTAATGAATATTTCTATTAATCCGTGGTACTATTGCAATTTTAGATGTGATTTTTGTTATTTAGATAATCAACAATTATCAGATAAAAAATTATTAAATTTAGATAAATTGAATGAAAAATTATCAGAAATATCTACATATGAAACCATAGATCAAATAGATTTATACGGGGGTGAGGTTGGCTTACTACCTAAAAAATACTTTTATGATTTAAAACAAGTATGTAAATTATATAACCCCAATGTAAAATTTAATATTATTACAAATTTATCAATGATAAATGATATAACAACGGATGAAGAATGCTATACATCTGTTAGTTATGATTTTGATTGTAGACAAGATTCAGAATTAGTATGGAAAAATATGGCTTTACTTAAAAAACCTTTTTGTGTTCTAATGTTGGCCGGGGATAAGTTAATAAAAAAAGACGTAGATGAAATGATATTAAATTTTAATCTATTATCTAGATTAGAATCTGTTGAAATAAAACCTTATAGTTCAAACCAGGCAAATCAAAAAAATGTTTCTTTTAAAGATTATGAAAATTTTATAATAAAATGGTTTGAAATTCTAATCATA